>Ga0315294_10001098_pt1 | contig 29142 bp, 28 predicted proteins | sample YL17G13_40_MG_FD_203626 | JGI IMG/M metagenome (GOLD analysis project Ga0315294, IMG submission 203626) | Sediment microbial communities from Yellowstone Lake, YNP, Wyoming, USA - YL17G13_40 | ecosystem: Environmental > Aquatic > Freshwater > Lake > Sediment | place: USA: Wyoming | collected... | reverse complement strand
AAAAATGTAGCTTGACTAAAGAATGTAATAAGTTCAGGAAGTTCGTGAAGGAAAATGCTTAAATGCTATTTAAATGGCAAGTCTTCCTGCAAAAAATGTAGCTTGACAAAAGACTGTAAGAACTTCAGGAAGTTCGTGAAGAAAAACTCACGATATTCCAGTACACCATCGACACATACTGCAAGAATGATGAAGTTCTATACCTCGGAATAAATCAAACGCCTCTTCCCCATCACCCAACTATGGCATATAATATCACCGCATGTTCGAACAAGCCTTCAAAAACATCGACGATGTCCTCTGGAAAGAGGCAGGCTGCACTACCGAGCTCGATTATACCGAGCAGACGTCGTGGCTGCTGTTCCTGAAATACCTTGATGCGTTGGAGCAGGACAAAGCGACGGAGGCAAAGCTAGAGGGTAAAAAATACTCCTTCATCCTCGACGAGCCCTATCGCTGGGAAAGTTGGGCCGCACCCAAGGGCAAGGACGGCAAGCTCGATTTCAACTCTGCCCAAACCGGAGACGACCTCCGTGACTTCGTCAACCAGAAGCTCTTCCCCTACCTGAACGGCTTTAAGCAGAAGGCCAGCAGCGCGAACACTATCGAATACAAAATCGGCGAAATCTTCAGCGAAATTAGGAACAAGATACAAAGCGGCTATAATCTGCGCGCAATTATTGACCACATCGACGAGATGCGATTCCGCTCTCAGATCGAGAAGCACGAGTTGTCCCAGCTCTACGAGGAGAAGATAAAGCGCATGGGCAACGCAGGGCGCAACGGCGGCGAGTATTACACCCCACGCCCACTTATCCGCGCCATCGTACAGGTGGTTAAACCGAAGATCGGCGAGCGCATCTATGACGGCGCCTGCGGCTCAGCAGGCTTTCTTTGCGAGTCATTTGATTATCTGAATACAAAGGGCGGACTCACCACAAAAGACGCTAAAATCCTCCAGGAGCGCACCTTCTACGGCAAGGAAAAGAAGTCTCTGGCCTATGTCATCGCGATTATGAACATGATCCTGCACGGCATCGAAGCGCCCAATATCATACATACCAATACGCTCACCGAAAACCTCTCCGACATCCAGGATAAAGACCGCTTCGAAGTGGTGATGGCAAATCCACCTTTTGGCGGCAAGGAACGCCGGGAGGTGCAGCAGAACTTCCCCATCCGCACCGCCGAGACAGCGTATCTGTTCCTACAGCATTTCATAAGAATAATAAAAGCGGGGGGGCGTGGCGGTGTGGTTATCAAGAACACATCCCTTTCCAATACCGACAATGCTTCTGTGAGCTTGCGCAAGTTGTTGTTGGAAAGCTGCAACCTGCACACCGTACTCGATTGCCCCAGCGGCACCTTCCAAGGCGCGGGCGTGAAGACCGTGGTGCTCTTCTTCGAGAAAGGCGCGCCAACCCACAAAATCTGGTTCTACCAACTCGACCCAGGCCGCACCCTCGGCAAGACCAACCCGCTCAACGACAACGACCTTAAGGAGTTCGTCGCGCTACAAAAGACTTTCGCCGACTCGCCTAAGAGCTGGAGCATAGACGTGGCGGACATCGACAAATCGACCTTCGACCTATCTGTAAAGAATCCCGATGGCGGCAAGGAAGTCACTCACCGCAGCCCGCAGGAAATCATGGACGAAATCGCCGCCCTGGACGCCGAGAGTGCAGAGGTGCTGCAAACCATCAAGGGGTTGCTGTGAAGATCTCCGCAGTCAAATCGCTCGGCGAACTCGTCGAGGCTGGAGTGATCCAACTCACACGAGGAAAGGTCATCTCTAAAAATGATATCGCAGCTTTCCCGGGGAACTATCCCGTTTATTCCTCAGCAAAGGAGAACGACGGGAAGTTCGGCGAATACGGACGCTATATGTTTGATGAGGAACTTATTACATGGTCAGTTGACGGTGGCGGCAGGCTATTCCATCGCCTCAAACACAGGTTCTCGGTGACGAATATCGGCGGAGTTCTCCGCATTCTCGATAAGTCCATCCTGGATTACAAATACCTGTATTACGTCCTCACCCTGCGCCATTCCGAAGTGACGTTCGATTGGGTAAAGAAAGCCCATCCAAGCATCATCAAGAAACTCTATAAAAACATCCCCATCACGCCACTCTCCGAACAGCGTCGCATCGTCGGCATCCTCGATGAAGCGTTTGATAGCATTGCAATCGCCAAAGCCAACGCCGAAAAGAACCTACAAAACGCTCGTGCTCTGTTTGAAAGTTACTTGCATAGAGCCGATGCGGAAAAGGCTCGCCTCGGCGATCTTGTAGATATCACGACAGGTAAGTTAGATGCGAATGCGGCTGTAGAAGGCGGAGAATATCCTTTCTTCACATGTTCTAGAGATGCTTACGCTATCGATGAATATGCTTTCGATTGCGAAGCGATACTCTTGGCCGGTAACAACGCTGTCGGCGATTTCAATGTAAAGCACTACAAGGGGAAGTTTAATGCTTACCAGCGCACTTACGTGATCACAGTGAATAATGAAGAGTGCGTGCTGTATAGGTTTCTCTACTTCCAGATACTGAAGTGCCTGGAGAAGTTTAAAGAACAGTCGGTCGGCGCAGGGACAAAGTTCCTGAAACTCGGGATGATCAAAGACATGAAAATCGCGTTACCGAGCCTTCATGAGCAGGGATTGATCGCCTCTAAAATGGATGCGCTGCTCAAAGAAACGGAGCGCCTCGAATCCGTCTACCAGCAAAAGCTCGCCACGCTCGATGAGTTGCAAAAATCGCTAATGTACCAAGCCTTCAACGAAGAACTCTAAGGATCATGCCATGAACGAAGCTGAAACCAGAGCCGAGTATATCGATCCCGCTCTTAAAGCGGCGGGGTGGGGTGTGATCGATGGTAGCCGTATCCGGCGTGGATACTATATAACACCTGGGCGCATCGAGGGGCTCGGGAGGCGGGGCAAGCCTCTCATCGCAGATTACGTGTTGGAATATCGCAACACCAAGCTTGCCGTTGTCGAAGCCAAGGCATGGAATGAAGAGCTCACTGAAGGCGTCGCGCAGGCAAAGAACTACGCGGAAAAGCTGTCTATCCGTTTCACTTACTCCACCAATGGCCAGAGCATCTACAGCATCGACATGCAAGAGGGCAAAGAGGGAGAGCAGCTCTTCTATCCAACGCCCGATCAACTGTGGCAGATGACATTCGCCAAGCAGGATGCATGGCGCGACCGGTTCGCAGCCGTGCCTTATCCGGACAAGAGTGGAAGCTGGGCGATCCGTTTTTATCAAGAAATATCAGTCAATCGGGTGCTGGAATCCATAGCCGACGGCAGAGATCGCATCCTGCTCACTTTAGCTACCGGGACTGGTAAAACATCAATCGCCTTCCAGATCGTCTGGAAGTTGTTCCAAGCACGCTGGAACCTGAGCCAGGAGCCTTCCCGCCGCCCGCGTATCCTTTTCCTAGCAGATCGAAATTATCTAGCTAATCAGGCGTATAACGATTTCGCTTCGTTCGCAGTTTTTGAGGACGAAGCTCTTGCGCGTGTCAAACCGGAATCCATCCGCCAAAGAGGGAGAGTACCCACCAACGCGAGCGTATTCTTTACCATCTTTCAGACTTTTATGAGCGGCCCGCCGAAGGACGGCAAGCCCTCGCCCTATTTCGGCGAATATCCGCCAGACTTCTTCGATTTCATCATCATCGACGAGTGCCATCGCGGCGGCGCGAACGACGAGAGCAACTGGCGCGGCATCATGGAATATTTCGCTCCGGCTGTTCAGCTCGGCCTTACAGCCACGCCTAAACGCAAAGACAATGTGGACACCTATGCCTATTTTGGCAATCCGGTCTATATCTATTCACTGAAGGACGGAATCAATGACGGATTCCTGACGCCGTTCAAAGTAAAGCAAATATCCACGACCATCGACGAATATGTCTATACACCCGACGATAAACTCATCGAGGGCGAAATTGAAGCTGGGAAGATTTACACTGAAGACGATTTTAACAAGATCATCGAAATAAAGGAGCGGGAGAAAAAGAGGGTCGAAATATTTATGTCACAGATCGACCAGCGGGAGAAGACGCTCGTATTCTGCGCTACCCAGGCCCACGCACTGGCAGTACGCGACCTCATTAACCAGATGAAGACGATCAAAGACCCTAATTACTGCCACCGGGTAACGGCCAATGATGGCGAGCTGGGAGAGCAATACTTGAGGGAATTCCAGGACAACGAGAAGACTATCCCGACGATCCTCACGACATCACAGAAGCTCTCGACAGGCATGGATGCCCGCAACATCCGCAATATCGTGCTTATGCGCCCGATAAATTCGATGATCGAGTTCAAGCAGATCATAGGACGAGGCACACGGCTCTACGAAGGGAAGGATTATTTCACAATCTACGACTTTGTGAAGGCGCACCATCACTTCAGTGATCCCGAATGGGACGGCGATCCGTTGGAGCCAGAACCCTGCCCAAAGTGCAACTATTACCCCTGCCAGTGTGAAAAAGGGACGCCGCAGCCATGCCCGGTTTGCGGTAAGCGCCCTTGCCAATGCGAAAAAGAGCCTTGCCAAAAATGCGGAGAGCGTCCGTGCGTCTGCAAGAAGAAGGCGAAAATTAAGCTCGCTGATGGCAAGGAGCGCACCATCCAGCACATGATGTGTACGACATTCTGGCATTCTGACGGTACACCCATGTCCGCGCAGCAATTCATGGAGCTATTATTCGGTAAGCTGCCAGACTTTTTCAAGAACGAAGCCGAACTCCGCGCAATCTGGAGCGTACCTGATACGCGAAAGAAGCTTTTGCAAGGACTCGCCGATAAAGATTTTGGACATGATCAACTGGCCGAGATGCAGAAGATCATCGACGCTGAGAAGAGCGATATCTTCGACGTCTTAGCATATGTGGCATACTCTTTGCCGCCAAAGACCCGCGCGGAACGAGCTGCCAAGGCTAAGGTAGCAATCAGCAATCAGTTCAACACTAAGCAGCAAGTTTTCCTTGACTTCGTACTGTCTCATTATGTAAGTGTCGGCGTGGATGAACTTGCTCAGGAAAAGCTGACGCCGCTGCTTCGCCTGAGATACCGCGACTCAATTGCCGATGCAGTGGCCGACCTTGGCGAGCCGGAGGAGATCAGCAAGGTCTTCAGCGGCTTTCAGAAGTACCTTTATCAGCCGGTGGGTGCGGTGTGATTAAGAATGTTAATGGTACTATGTAAACAGTAAGGATAGAGGAAAACAACTATGACTACAAACCTTACTAAATACAACTCAGACTTAGAAAGACTAATTACTTTGTCCGATGAAATGCGGACTGACATCGTGTCCACTAGTAAAAAACGAGCTCCTCAACATTATAAAATATACCCCTTGGAATTCGAGAAATTATATCAAGGATGGTATTCGGAAGCGTGTGAAGTTATAAGACAGATTCTGCCAAACAGACTTAGCGAGTTCGAGGAGCTTTACCAAGGCAACGATAAGCGAAAGGATATAAACGGAGTCACATATACGATCCGTGATTGGCTTCTTGGCACACGTGCCTCAATAGAAATTGGCTTCGGCACAAGAAGCTTCAAGGATTTTGAAAGAATGGCCTCCCGGTTCGATATGCAAAGAGATATTCTTATATCTGCTAAGAGGCGGTTTGAGAGTTCTTTATTTGATATTAAACAGATTATACGTGCAGACCTTTTTGATTCAGAAATTGAAGTTGCAAGAGAACTTCTTAAGAATGGATTCTTACGTCCAGCAGGGGCTGTGGCTGGAGTTGTTTTAGAAACACATCTTCAGGAAGTCTGCCATAATCATTCTATAAATATAAAAAAGAAAAACCCTACGATAGGTGACTTATATGATCCTCTCAAAGAGAACGATGTTATCGACGTACTCACTTGGCGTTTTATTCAGAGGCTTGGAGACTTACGTAATCTCTGCGACCATAAAAAAGATCGTGAGCCCACTGATGTTGAAGTCCGTGAGCTTATAGATGGAACTGAGAAGATAACCAAGACTATTTTATAATGCAAGCAGCTACTGTCAACGCCCAAACTTCCGTTCAAGCTCTTGGGCTTCCAGAGAGCGATCAATAATTCGCAGTAGTGGAAGAATATTCGTGAGACACAGTATCCCAGCTAGGTTTGCTGCCCTCGGTGTAGCTCCCATGGCCTCAAGTGACCCAGCTACTGTATAAGCACAGGAATAAATGACCTCTACCAGATTCGGATTTCGCTCCTTGAACTCCCGGCAACCAAACTCTGTGACTTCTCGCAGGTCAGTGACCCCTTGCCCCACACATTGAAACCTGTCGAAGACATCATTAAGCTCTTTTTCGACTAAGACGCCATAATTGTCATCCGTAATAACGGGTAGATGCTCAAACATATCAGTCTCCTTTATAGGGAATATATTATAACGTTTTGTATTAGATATTTCCTCTGCTTGACATACACTCTCCTCGGCATTAAAGTAGTACCACCTTATACATCTTCAATTTGACCCAGATAGGCTTCTTATAAATTGAACAGAAGGGAATGGAAGGTAAGCCTTGGCTAACATTGTAATTATTGATGACGACTATGCAATCGGAATTCTTGCTGAAAACCTCCACTTTAATGGTCATAATGTTCGCATAATAGAATCGGCTACTGATGCATTGGCAGATATTGAAAAAGTCGCTTCAGCAGACATTATCATCCTGGATATCATAATGGAATATCCAAAGGAGTTGCAGACAGATGCAGTTAGTGGAGGTCGTTCCACAGGGATGGTCATATTTAGCCAAGTACGTGCTCTAAACCAGAGTATTCCAATTATCGCTTATTCTGGAACACATGACCACGATTTGATAATGATACTTAAAAGAGATAAGAACACCAGATTCATACCAAAATGGAGCGCTCCTAGCTTAAAAGACATATTCGAAACTATTGATAGTCTTCTAGGTGTGTCAACTCTGAGTACTAAACCAACTGTTTTCATCGTTCACGGCCACGACGACAAAGCAAAACTTGAACTGAAAAATTACCTTCAAAATACCATCGGATTACCTGAACCTATCATACTACATGAACAACCGAACATGGGAAGAACAATTATTGAGAAGTTTGAGGATTATGCATTGAGTGCGGAACTGGCATTTATTTTGCTTACGCCAGATGATGTGATGGCAACAAATGGTGAAACAGACGATGAAAAGCGTCGTGCACGTCAGAACGTTATATTTGAGATGGGCTATTTCCTTGGAGTATTCGGGCGTCATTCTGGCCGTGTAATTTTGTTATATAAGAAGCCACTAGATTTGCCCACCGATTTATCCGGTGTGACATACATTGATATTTCAGACGGCATTGAAGCCGCAGGTGAATCTATTCGTAAGGAGTTAAACAATGTCGTCAAAGGATGAATTAAACGATGAAGTGAAAACCTCTGCAAAGTTAGCCTCAGAACTCGAGAAGGTAAAGAGGGAGAATGCAGCCCTGAAAGCACAACTCGAGCAGACAAAGAAAGAACGAATCGAATATCTCCAAAATGTCTCTCATCAACTCGTAGCTCCATTAAATGCAATCAAATGGCACATTGAAAACTTAACTGCAGCCCGAGTAAGTCCAGAGAGGGCTAGAAAAGTGCTTAGCTCAATATATTCGCAATCCACCATAGCTGTACATCTCGCAAAGAATTTTGCGCTTATGTCCAACCTTGAAGCTGATCACAGTCTCACCGCACTCCAGGAACCCATTGAAACAGTTGATTTATATCGTCTGATGGTGAATCTTGCCGATGATTTCCAGCCCCTCGCGTGGGATAAAGAAGTACATATTAAAGTCATTCCTACGCCGTTGGAATCTGCTCCACCTGTCCTTGCAATGAAAAAATTAATTAGCCAGAGTTTCAGCAACATTATAGAGAATGCCGTGAAATACTCTTCCAAGAGTTCTGACATGATAATCTCTGGCACACACAACGCCAAAACCAACACTGTCTCAGTTCAAGTTAGCGATAGAGGGATACCTTTGCCCTCTGACGTCAACCTCATATTTGAGCGAGGATATCGCAGCAAAGAGGCTAAGAGCATTTACCCACCAGGCACTGGGTTCGGTCTTTACATTGCTAAGCGCATTGTTGAAATCCATGAAGGAAGCATTTCTGCAAAAACCGATCCTTCTGGGCTTGTAGTATTTACTATAGAATTATCTATAGATAAACTAAAAGGCAGAGCGAGGGAACGTGTGGCAAAAGAAAAAGACTATCCTGATCGTCGATGACGAGCAAGGCCTTGTAGAGGCTCTTGAAGATGCTCTCACCTATGAAGGTCATATTGTACTCAAGGCCTCCACGGCTGAGCAGGCACTTCAAATACTAAAGACTCAACATGTGGACTTAGTTACCATTGATATCATGATGCCACCAGGACCTTCATTTGAGGCCGATATTGACAGCCACAAAACGGGAGTTTTCTTGTGTCAGACAATAAAGAAGCAATATCCCAAACTTGAACTCTTTGTTCTCAGTGTGGTCAGTGACATTGATACCATACGTACCATTCAGAAACTTGGAGTAACATTTTTGCGTAAGGGTGAAATTCCGTTACGAACCGTATTGGATAGGATTAAGGCAAAACTTAGCGGACTTGCATACTCTTCCGATTGGGAAGATGACCGCCGTAAGCACTGAAACCCGCGACGATGGAAGATGAAACAGCTAACAAAAAGCTAACGGACGGAATGAAGCTATTTCTACTATGAGGACTTATCTTTGGGGATCAATCGGTGTGATAGGACATCCCATTTCTTCATATTAAATTCAGATTCGCTAAGCACACCTTGTTTATGCAGGTCGTGAAGTTGCCGAAGCAATTTTGTAGCCTCATCTACTTGTGACGACGAAACGCCTATGAGCTGGTTTTTCGCTCTGTTATATTCTTCTTCAGACAGAATCCCTTCTTTGTTCAACTGCGTGAGTTTTTGAAGTTCATCCGCCATGCTGGCAGAACTGGAAGCAACTTCTTTCTTAGCCACTGCCTCTTTAAACTTTTCTGTAAAGGCCTTACCTGCGTCAAACCATGCTGATGCTGCCGTAACTATGTCTTCCTTATGTCCTTCCCAATAGAAAATTAAGGTCATTTCCTTTCCACCAAAGATTGTTTTTAATTCTGCTGTTGTGATGGCACTAATAGCGTGCAGAGAAATAGCTGTGTTGAGTACGAGTGCAGAGTCCTTCGTCACTTGCCCTCGCCAATTCGGCTTGAAGCCCATGAATCTGATGTGACGATTTGTGAGCACTACAGTTATCTTTTGAAACGTTGGCATTACTACGAACTCGCTCAAGGCAAGACCTTCCTCATCCGGTTCAAGACCTGAGTGAATTGATGCCAGTATTTCTGGGCTGTATCTATCTGCGTTAAGCACCTTCAACCTCCTTGACCCATCGAACCTGAGAAGTTGGCGTTATTTTGGCGTTAAACTGTTTGGTACGGCGGGGTACAAAAAAGCACTCTAGCTTTAAAAACGGGTTTTAGCGAAAAACTGAAAAGTCCCAGTTCAAACGTAAAATGACGCTTTAGGACATTTCACCCAGAATTACGAAACCGCTGCTCTACCGCTGAGCTACGCTGGCGTCTCGTGTAAAGTATATCATAGGATAGATGTGGTTGAAATGACTACGGTATCAATAGAATCGATTAAGGTTGTTAGTATCGAGAGGATATATCGATTTGCATAAGAATGCTGATCGATGTCTGGATTTATTCGGCATCGGGCTGTTATTTTTCTTTGTGCTTCAGAGGGAAACGCTCATCTATAAGGCGAATCAGCAGTATGAGATATGGGGCTAGATCATGGTGTCGGCCGGAGTCCAGGGCGTTCAGTTCGGATTTCACGTCAATAGGTCCTTTACTGGCGGCCGAGTCATCATCCTCGGGGGTGACAATCCATCCTGTGCCATTGCAGGAACGGCACAGCAAGAAGATGGTGGCCTCATCAGGTAATTTCTTCTTAGACTTGCGCTCTATCTTGCCGGTACCGCTGCATTTTTTGCATACCGTTACTTTAGGCATGATGACCTCCTGATGCACTTTTTTAAGGAGTTCCTATCTGCTGGTGTGAGGTTATATAAGGTGCGATTGGCTATTATACCACGTAGTGCAATCTTAGGTAAGATGATAATAGGTTGGATATTGCGTCAATTTATCATCCAACCCCCTTTATCCCCCATACTTGGGGGATATTAGAGAAAATAGGGGACACCCCTAAGACCTTGGCAGGAGGAATCTCCTGCACCTCTGCATATCGGCGCTCGGGGTGATTGATTGTCCAACCCCCTTGGTCCCCCATACATGGGGGATATTAGAGAAAACAGGGGACACCCCCAGTTCCCCCGTCAGGAGAATTTCTCCTGAACCTCTATGGTACGGATAGTCGAATTGTGTCCAACCTCCTGTTAGTTCCCCACACTTGGTCCTTCCATAGGAAAAGTTCCATGGAAGGATTCCGCGGAAGGGCACCTCTTTTTAAAATCGTATGCGTAGGGGCGGTTCCCCTAGTTATGATAATGATCTGCGACCGATAATATAAGCATATCTGCTACCAAACAAGAACATATCTGACAACAGTATCGTCATGATCTGTACCTTGGTATCCATTCTGCTCTGAGTAGCTGCTGCCTACTATAACCTGCACTTCTTCGTCGTACTGGGGCTCAATAAAGATTAAGCCTTTGTCCACTGTTTGAAAAGCGTCTATGGCATGCCCCGTGCCGTCGGTGTATTCGATATATGCGTATGCGGCATTGTATCCTGCTTGCGCAGCGTTATTATTAAGGTCTGCAGCGTAGTCCGTACAGGTATAGCTCCCCTCGATATATTCGTTTTTGTCTGTGGTGTCTGTTCTTAAGAATTGTTGCATTTCGGAATATGTGGGGTCTCTCAGGTCATATCCGGTGCCTATTCCGGCGATTACACCATTGTTGTATCCAGCATCATAGCCACTCGAGTCACCACGTGTATAACCTATATAGTAAGCTACAAGGCCGATCAGGATGATGCTTATGGCAATCACTAGTATTTTTATTATTCTCATATATAGCACCGCCCTCAAATTCTGTGGTTCATCGACTCTGTTAGTTTAATAAATAGGATGATAATGTCAAGTATGGTATGGGTAGTGGATAAATTGTCCAAACCCCCTGTAATCCCCCATACTTTGGGGGATACAAGAAATTGGGGGGCACCCCCAATTCCCCCGGCAGGAGAGAAATCTCCTGCACCTCTTTTTATCATCGTCGGTGTAGGGGCTTATTGCATAGGCTATTATGTTAGTCTAACCCCCTGTATCCCTCGTACTCGGGGGACTTTTTTGAAAGCTAGGGGACACCCCTAAAACCCCGTCAGGAGAGAAATCTCCTGTGCCTCTTTTTTTAATTGTCGACGTGGGTGACGATTTGATTGTCCAGCTCCCTGTTAGTTCCCCATACTCTGGGGGACATCCCCATCCTTCCGCGGAAGGACCGTCAGGAGAATTTCTCCTGAACCTCTATGGTACGGATAGTTGAATTGTGTCCAACCCCCTGTTAGTCCCCATAACTTTGGAGATAGGGCGAGCATACAAGCTCGCCCCTACAGGGGGACATTAGATGAATTAGGGGACACCCCTAAAACCCTGGTCCTTCCGCGGAAGGACACCTCGCCGAAAATGTGGTAACGGACGTAGGGGCAGACCTACGTGTCTGTCCAAATGCAACGATTGATGATTGCGGGACGAGGCGAACACACAGGTTCGCCGCTACGTTGGGGGGGCTCTGATTTGTGGTGGGTTGAATGGCAGATATAGAAGGGGTATCATAAGATAAGGATTTTGGAGGAATGTTCCTTGAACCTGAAAGTACAGATAGCTCCTAAAAACAAGCGGGGACTGAAAATTAAAAATCCGGTGATTGCCGCTTCTGGAACCGTAGGCTACGGCATGGAGTATGCCAAGCTCGTCGATATCAAGAGGCTGGGTGCTATTATATGCAAGGGCACGACACTGAAACCTAGAGTCGGCAATGCGCAGCCAAGGATATTTGAAACTGCGTCTGGTGTCCTTAACTCGATAGGGCTTGAGAATATTGGCATCGATGCTTTGATCAAGGATAAGGCTCCGGTGTGGGCCAAGTGGAAGGTGCCTGTGATCGTCAACATCGCCGGCGAGAGCGTCGGTGAGTATGCCGAGCTGGCGTACAAGCTCGATAGCGTAAAAGGAGTCAGCGGCATTGAAGTGAACATCAGCTGCCCGAACGTCGCGCGTGGCGGCATAGAGTTTGGCACTAACCCGCGCGATGCTGCTGCGGTGACCAAGGCTGTCAAGGGACACTCCAGTTTGCCCGCCATTGTAAAGCTCAGCCCGAACGTGACCGACATCGTCGAGATCGCGTCTGCGGTGGAACAGGCGGGCGCGGATGCTATATCGCTGATCAATACGCTTCGCGGGATGGCTATCGACATAAAGGCAAGGGAACCGTTCCTCGGCGGGGTGACCGGAGGGCTCTCCGGCCCGGCTGTCAAGCCGGTCGCTCTGTACATGGTTTACCGGGTATCGAGCGCGGTGAAGGTGCCTGTCATCGGCGGCGGAGGGGTCGCCTGCGCGAACGACGCCATCGAATTTATTATGGCCGGGGCCAGCGCGGTATGGCTGAGCACGGCTATCATGGTGAATCCACAGGCTCCACTCGATGTCCTCGACGGAATCGTAACCTATATGGAGAACGAAGGGGTGGAGGACATAGCCCAGCTGGTCGGCATAGCCAAATTGCCTTGACAATAGATTGGTGCTATGATACCTTTTTCGAATGATTCCTTTCTATTAAGTATTTAGGGAGGCTTTGATTCAGTGTTAATCAACCCCCTGACCCCCAATCTTGGGGGAAGGGGAGAATCGGGGGACACCCCTGAAGCCCCCGGTCCTTCCGGTACCGGAAGGACACCCTGCCTTTGATAGGTTATTGGGGGTTGGAGATTTAGACGGAATTGAAAGGATAGTAGATATTGAGAAGCGATACAGTTAAAAAAGGGGTCGCGCGCGCGCCGCACCGCTCTCTGTTTTACGCGATGGGGCTGACCGACCGCGAGCTGGGCCAGCCATTTGTAGGCGTCGTCAACAGCTTCAGCGAGGTGATCCCCGGACATGTTAATCTACGCCAGATCGCAGATGCTGTCAAAGGCGGGATTCGCAGCGCCGGCGGCACGCCTTTCGAGGTCAACACTATCGGCGTGTGCGACGGCATCGCGATGGGGCATATCGGCATGAAGTACAGTTTGCCCAGCCGCGAGCTCATCGCCGATTCGGTGGAGACGGTGGCGCAGGCACATGCCTTCGACGCGCTGGTGTTTATTCCCAATTGCGATAAGATCATACCCGGCATGATGATGGCGGCAGTGCGCCTCAATATCCCGTCGATATTCATCAGCGGGGGGCCGATGCTGGCCGGACGCCGCGGCGGCAGGCCGGGCGAGAAAATAGATTTGAATACCATATTCGTTGGTGTGGGGCGGGTCAAGGTGGGCGACATGAGTGAGGAAGAGCTTCTTGCCCTTGAACGCATCGCATGCCCCGGCTGCGGCAGCTGCGCCGGCATGTTTACTGCCAATACGATGAATTGCTTAACCGAAGCGCTCGGTATGTCGCTACCGGGCAGTGGCACGATACCTGCGGTCGATGGCAGGCGCATCGCGTTGGCGCGCGAGACCGGCAGGCAGATCATCGAGCTGCTGAAAGCGAATATATGCCCGCGCGATATCATAACCAAGAAGGCGCTGCAGAATGCGTTCATGGTCGACATGGCGCTGGGCGGGAGCACCAACTCGGTGCTGCATCTGATAGCCATTGCCAACGAGGCGGGGATAAAGTATCCGCTTGAGGATATAAATGAGATAAGTGAGAAGACGCCGCACCTGTGCAAGATTAGCCCGGCGGGCGAATACCGCATCGAGGATTTGGATCTGGCCGGCGGCATTCCGGCGGTGATGAAAGAGATTGCGTCGCTGCTGAATAAGGGCGTGAAGCGGGCCTCGGGCAAGACCATCGGCAAGGAGATCGCTCAGGCGCGGGTGCTGGATGCAGATGTCATAAGACCGTTCTCGAAGCCGCATTCTAAAACAGGCGGACTGGCGATCCTGTTCGGCAATCTGGCTCCGGAGGGAGCGGTTGTTAAGCGTGCCGCTGTGTCGCCGAAGATGATGAACCATAAGGGCAAAGCGCGTGTGTTCGACAGCGAGGAGGAAGCCACCGAGGCCATCCTCGGCGGGAAGATAAAACCGGGGAACGTCGTCGTCATCCGCTACGAGGGCCCGAAGGGCGGGCCGGGGATGCGCGAGATGCTTGGGCCGACATCGATAATAATTGGCATGGGGCTGGGTGAGAGCGTCGCGCTCATAACCGACGGGCGTTTTTCCGGCGCGACGAAGGGAGCGGCCATCGGCCATGTCTCGCCGGAAGCGGCGGCCAAGGGGCCAATCGCCGCGCTGAAGGATGGCGATACGATTATAATAGATATACCGAATCATCGCCTCGACGTTGAGTTGAGCGATAAGGAGATAAAGGGGCGGCTGGCCAGGCTGCCGAAGTTCGAGCCGAAGATCAAGTCGGGGTATTTGCTGCGCTATGCCGAGAAGGTGACATCGGCGGGCAAAGGGGCAGTTTTAGAGAGTTAGGGGGCACAGATGAAGCTAACGGGTGCACAGATAGTTTGCGAAAGCCTTCTCAAGGAAGGCGTGAAGGTCATGTTTGGCATCCCCGGCGGCGTCCTGCTGCCCTTTTACGATACGCTGCCGCAGTATCCCAAGATCCATCATATCCTGTGCAGACACGAGCAGGGTGCAGCGCATGCAGCGGAGGGATACGCCAGGGCCTGCGGTAAGGTCGGGGTGTGTCTGGCTACCTCCGGGCCGGGTGCCACAAACCTGGTAACAGGTATCGCTTCTGCCTATCTGGATTCTGTTCCTATGGTGGCAATTACAGGGCAGGTAGCGCGTCCGTTCATTGGGAAGGATGCTTTTCAGGAGATAGATATAACCGGCATCACCCTGCCGATAACAAAGCATAACTATCTGGTGGCCTCGGCGCATGAGCTGGCGACTGTGATTAAAGAGTCCTTCCATATTGCCAGTACAGGCAGGCAGGGGCCGGTTCTCATCGATATACCACGTGATGTTTTTGTTGAGGAAGCGGAATACCACTATCCGGATAAAGCGGATCTGCCGGGCTATAAGCCGACGGTACGAGGTCATCCGGCGCAGATAAAGAAGGCGGCGAGGTTCATTAAGGAATCGCATCGGCCGCTTATAATCGCCGGCAAAGGCGTTATCAATTCAGGCGCCTCCGCCGAATTGAAGGAGCTCGCTGAGAAGGCGCAGATACCAGTGGTGAACACGCTGCTCGGCCTGGGCTCATTCCCAGGCACGCATGTGTTATGCCTCGGGATGCTCGGCATGCACGGGCTGGCTCATGCCAATATGGCGGTGAGCGCCGCCGATCTGATTATAGCTATCGGGATGAGGTTTGATGACAGGGCGACAGCCAACGTGGCCGGATTCGCGCCCAAGGCCCAGGTCATTCATATCGATGTCGATCCGGCGGAGATCGGAAAGAATGTCAAAGTTGATGTGCCGATAGTCGGCGATGTCAAGCATGTTCTTAAGGTATTGAACGCCCAGATCGAGCCGCAGAATCATGTGGAATGGATCTCCCAGATACAGGAATGGGAGAGGGAGCATCCGCCGCTATCGATAAGGGAGTCGGATAGCGTGCTTCCGCAGTATGTGGTTAATCAGATATACGAAGTTACAAAAGGCGATGCCATAATCGTTACCGGCGTGGGACAGAATCAGATGTTCGCATCTCATTACTTCAAGTACGACAAGCCGAATCAATTCCTTTCTTCGGGAGGGCTTGGTCCGATGGGGTTCGAGCTTCCCGCTGCCATGGGCGCCAAGGTGGCGTGTCCTGGCGATGCCGTCTGGTGTATCGCCGGAGACGGCGGTTTTCAGATGACAATACAGGAGCTGGCGACCATCGTCCAGGAGAAATTGGCGGTCAAGATCGCGATTATGAACAACGGTTATCTGGGCATGGTGCGGCAGTGGCAGGAGTTGTTCTATTCACGCCGCTATGTAGCATCTCCGCTGTACGGTCCCGACTTCGTGAAGGTAGCGGAAGCCTACGGCATAGCGGGCGAGCGGGTCACGGACAGGCGTATGGTGACGGGCGCGATACAACGTGCGATGCAGCATGACGGGCCATTCCTGATCGATTTCAGGATAGAGCCTGAGGAAAACATCTATCCCATGGTGCGCCCCGGCGCAGCCCTGTCCGAAATGATAGAGGAGCCCAGGGAGAAGGCTAGGAGAAAGTAATGTCTAAACATACTTTGATAACGTGGGTCGAGGATAAACCCGGCGTTCTGAACCGGGTGTCCAGCCTTTTCCGAAGGAGGCAATTCAATATAGATAGCATCGCTGTCGGCCATACGGAGGTCGCAGGGATATCACGTATGACCATAGTGGTGGATGGCTCGTCTGTCTCCGTGGAGCAGGTGCGGAAGCAGCTCGATAAGCTGGTTAATGTTCTGAAGGTTCTGGATATCACGGAAGAATATATGGTGGCTCGGGAGCTGGCTTTGATCAAGGTAAAGGCCACGCCTGAGACCAGAAGTGAAATTATGCAGGTGGTCGATATATTCAGGGCTAAGATCGTCGATGTTGCTGCCGATTCCGTGGTCGTTGAGGTCACCGGCGATGAGAATAAGCTGGAGTCGCTGCTGCGCTTGCTGAATGACTTTGGCATCAGGGAGATGTCCAGGACCGGCAGGATAGCAATGACCCGTGGTGTCGCTGGCGATCACCACGATACTAATAAAATAGTGACGAGGAGCGCTCGTCCTAAAAAGTCTGATGTAACAAACTGGTGAGGAGATATGTCAATGGTAAAGATGTATTACGATAAGGATGCAAAGTTAGATCTGCTTAAGAAGAAAACCATAGGTATCATTGGCTACGGCAGCCAGGGGCATGCGCACGCTCAGAATTTAAAGGAGAGCGGATGCAAGGTAATGGTGGGCGAGCTGAAGAACAGCGCTCCGTGGAAGGCAGCGGTTAAAGCTGGCCTCGATGTTGCTACTGCCGATCAGGTTGCCAAGGCTGCCGATATCATTGTTATGCTGGTCCCGGATCAGCTGCAGAAGGAGATATATAAGAGTTCCGTCGAAGGCAATTTAAAGAAGGGCAAATTGCTGATGTTCGCCCATGGCTTTAATATCCACTTCAGCCAGATAGTGCCGCCCAAGGATGTAGACGTTACCATGATAGCGCCAAAGTCACCGGGGCATATGGTCAGGAAGCTGTATACCGAAGGGTCGGGTGTGCCGGCTCTTGTGGCTGTATATCAGAACGCGTCCGGCAAGGCCAAAGAGTTGGCGCTGGCTTACGCCAAGGGCATCGGCTGCACGCGCGCCGGAGTGATCGAGACCACCTTCGCGGAAGAGACCGAGACCGATTTGTTCGGCGAGCAGGCGGTTCTCTGCGGCGGCATCACATCGCTGATCAAGGCCGGATTTGAGACACTGGTCGATGCCGGTTATCAGCCGGAGATCGCTTATTTTGAGGTTTGCCATGAGCTGAAGCTCATCATCGATCTTATTTACCAGGGCGGTTTCGATTTCATGCGGCGTTCGGTGAGCGATACGGCGGAGTATGGCGATTACACCAGGGGGCCGCGCGTCATTAATGAGTGCGTAAGAGAGGAGATGGAGCAGGTACTGGCCGAGATTCAGGATGGCTCCTTCGCCCGCGAGTGGATACTGGAGAACCAGGCCGGACGGCCCGTATTCAATGCAGCTCGCCGCATCGAGTCTGAGCATGAGATAGAGGAAGTCGGCGCGAAGCTGCGGGCTATGATGCCCTGGCTCAAGGCCAAGTAGTTTCCAATCAAAGTGTAGAAAGTGAATCTCTAAGAAGAGGTTCAGGATACTTCCTGACGGGGGAACTGGGGGTGTCCCCCAGCTTTCTAAAAGCCCCCAAGAGTGGGGGATACAGGGGGTTGATGAGCTTAATCAGGGATATAAAAATAAAGTGAGGCAGTGCTCGTGTACTGTTGAGATAAAATGAGTGCTAAGAAAAAGCAGGATAGTAAAAAAGAGCGCGTGGTAATATTCGATACTACGCTGCGTGATGGGGAACAGGCGCCTGGCGCTACCCTTAATCTCGAGGAGAAGCTCGAGATCGCCCTTCAGCTGGAGAGGCTCGGCGTGGATGTGATCGAGGCCGGCTTCCCCATCGCCTCGCCCGACGATTTCGAGGCGGTGCGCCGCATATCCGAAAAAATTAAGACATCGTCGGTCTGCGCCCTGACCCATGCCAACGCGCAGGCTGTCGACCGCGCATGGCAGGCAGTGAAAGGTGCGAAGAAGCCGCGGATACACGTATTCCTTTCCACCTCGGATTATCACCTTACCTTTCAACTGAAGATGAGCCAGGGCGAGGCCTTGAAGCTCGCCTGCGATATGGTAAAGCGCGCCAAGAAGTACACCGATGATGTCGAATTTTCACCGATGGATGCCACCCGCACCCAGCCGGCTTTCCTCTACAAAGTCGTGGAGGCGATGATCGATGCCGGCGCTACGACGGTGAACATCCCCGATACCGTGGGCTACACCACGCCTGAAGAGTTCGGCGGGCTAATCGGCGGCATATTCAGCCATGTGCCGAATATCGCAAAGGCGGTGATAAGCGTCCACTGCCACGATGACCTGGGGATGGCGGTGGCCAATAGCCTGGCTGCGGTTAAAGCCGGCGCGAGGCAGGTTGAGTGCACCGTCAACGGCATCGGCGAGCGCGCTGGGAACGCATCGCTTGAGGAGATCGTGATGGCGATTAAGACGCGGTACGATTTCTTCAATACGTCGACAAATATAGATACGACACAGATATATAAAACCAGCCGGCTGGTGAGCGAGATCACCGGCTTCCTGGTCCCGCCGAACAAGGCCATCGTTGGCGGGAACGCCTTCCGCCATGAGTCGGGCATACACCAGGACGGCGTGATAAAGAAGGCTATAACCTATGAGATCATGGACCCGCAGACGGTGGGCTGGCCGTCGAACAAGCTGGTGTTGGGCAAGCACAGCGGACGCCATGCCCTCAAGAAGAGGCTCGAAGAGCTGGGCTACAGCTTAAGCGATGAGGAGCTGGCACGCGCCTTTATCGTCTTCAAACAGCTTGCCGATAAAAAGAAGGAAGTTACCAACAGAGACCTGGAGTCTCTACTGGCTGAGGAGAAACGCACCATATCGGAAACATATCGCCTGGATCAGGTTCAGGTCTCATGCGGCGATCGCAATATTCCTACGGCTACGGTTAAACTGGTCGCACCTGACGGGAAGATAGTGGCCGACGCCGCGCTTGGTACCGGGCCGGTGGACGCTATTTACAAGGCGATCAACCGCCTGGTGGGCGTGCCCAACAAGCTTATCGAGTTCAGCGTCAATTCGGTAACCGAGGGCATCGATGCTATGGGTGAGGTTACGATCAGAATAGAGAGCGATGGAATGGTTTATACCGGCCGGGGCGCTGACACGGATATAATAGTGGCCTCCGCCAAAGCTTATATTAACGCTCTGAACCGGCTGATAACAGTGAAGGGCATATAGTAGGGGGGACATGATGGACGAACAAAAAATGGAGAGTCGCATCCAGACCTTGGAGCATACTCTCAAATTAGCGATGATATTAGTAGTTGTGAACATGACTATCAGCTTCGCCGCTCTTGCGATAACCTTTGTTGTTCTCTTTACCAGCGACTAGAGTTCTGCTTTCAAGCTGTAACCAGATAAGATATCTGGGACTGCATTTGAGACACTTCGCTGTCTCTTTCTCGTATCAGAACCACCTGGATTTAAACATTCGGTATTGTGTGAACGATATTTTTGTTCTAGACTACGGTTATATCATTGATATTGAGCAGTCGATGCAGTAAAGGCTTATTTCTGAAGAGAGAGTAGAAACGATGAGCGGATCAAATTTAGCAGAAAAAATACTGGCGGCGCACAGCGGGAGGAAGAAAGTTGCCCCCGGCGAGTTCCTGAACGTCAGGGTCGATCTCGTACTGGCCAACGATATCACGGCGCCTATCGCAATCAAGGAGTTCGGACGCATTGGAGTGTCCAAGGTCTTCGATCCGAAGAAGATTGTGCTGGTGGCGGATCACTTTGTGCCCAACAAGGATATCGCCTCAGCGGAACAGGCCAAGCTCATGCGCGAGTTCGCGCGCAAGCAGGGGACGGTCTACTTCGAGGTCGGTTGCGGCGGCATCGAGCATGTGCTGCTGCCGGAGCAGGGACTGGTGCTCCCCGGCGATGTCGTCGTGGGCGCCGACTCGCATACGTGCACGTACGGCGCGCTGGGCGCGCTGGCTACTGGCATGGGCTCAACCGATATCGCCTGCGCCATGGCCACGGGCGAGGTCTGGATGAAGGTCCCGCCGACGATCAAGTTTGTTTTCAACGGCAGGCTGAGGAAGTGGGTCGGCGGCAAGGATCTGATACTGTACACCATCGGCAAGATAGGCGTCGACGGCGCGCGCTACAGCGCGATGGAGTTCTGCGGCGAGGCCATCGATTCGCTGTCGGTCGAAGGCCGTCTCACTATGGCCAATATGGCGGTTGAGGCCGGCGGCAAGGCTGGCTTGTTCCGCGTTGATGATAAAACGAAGGCATATTTGAAGGGACGGACAAAGCGCAAATATCACGCCTATGAGCCTGATGAGGACGCGGCATATGAACGTGTGATCGACTACGATGCGTCCAAGATCGAGCCTCAGGTGGCGTTCCCGCACCTGCCTTCGAATACCAAGCCGATCAGCAAGGTGGGCAACGTTAAAATCGACCAGTCTGTTATAGGCAGTTGCACCAACGGCCGCATCGAGGATTTACAGATAGCCGCCGATATTATAAAGGGGCACAAAGTTCATCGCGATGTCAGGCTCATCGTCATCCCCGGCACGCAGGAGGTCTATCTCGAAGCCATGCGCCGCGGCCTAATCGAAACCTTTATTAACGCAGGCGCGGCTGTGAGCACGCCGACGTGCGGCCCGTGCCTTGGCGGATACATGGGGGTGCTGGCTGCCGGCGAGAAATGCATATCGACTACGAATCGCAATTTCGTCGGACGGATGGGTAGCAACAAGTCGGAAGTGTATCTGTCGAATCCGGCTGTGGCTGCCGCGAGCGCGATCGCGGGCAAAATTGTAAGCCCCGATGACTTAGCGTAATAGAGGTGCAGGATACGATGTGTCATCGTCCGGCTTGACCGGATGATCCAGGAGGAACGATGTAGGGGCAACCCCCTGCGGTTGCCCATCCGAAGGGCAGGCACAGAGACCTGCCCCTACGTGAACATACGTTCATATCGGGCAATGACGAAGAGGATTGTCGCAGTTCCGGAGCGGTGGGTTGGAAACCTACCCTACATCTGGATTCCGGCCTACGCCGGAATGACGACAGGCGCGGCGGGGTCGCATGCGTGTTGAAAAAGAGGTGCAGGAGAAAAATCTCCTGCCGGGGTATTATGGGTGTCCCCTATCTCTTTTAAAATTCCCCCAAGATTGGGGGATACAGGGGGTTGATTATCTTATATTGTCATCCTGAGGCAGAAGGATTATCGCAGTGGTTAAGTCGATAAACGATTTTTTGCGCGAACTCAAGATAAGGATAGGTAAACTGGTTCCTGATGAGAACTATCCTCACGATGCGTTTGTGATAATCACTCTTCAGGAAGCGATAGAGGCTGCGCTGGAGGGCAACTTCGGCGTCGGCGCTGTCCTCATACGCAATCGCAAGGAGATCGTGCAGAGGGGCCACAACCGTGTTTTCTCTCCGCATTTCCGCAGCGATATGCATGCCGAGATGGATGTGATGACTAAATTCGAGGAACGCCATAAGGATATCGAGCGCATGGATGACTATACGCTTTTCTCATCGGTGGAGCCGTGCCCGATGTGCCTGGCACGTCTTATCACATCGGGAGTGAGGAAGGTTTATTATGCGGCTATCGATCAGGACGGCGGCATGGTGAATAGGCTGGGATACTTGCCCGGCGAATGGAAGGAGCTGGCGCAGCGGCAGGATTTTGGCCTCGCCGATTGTTCGCCCGAGCTGTCCGAGATTGCGTCGCAAGTTTTTATGAGCACCGTGGAGGGTAACGATAACAGGCTGCGGCAGAGATAGCTATGGTGCTAGTCTCTCGCCGCATGTTGATTGCAATGAGCAACATCGATAGCAAGATAATCTATGAGGAGAAGGTGAGATTCCCTTTGATCAGGGGCGTCGTGGCCATCTTCGCTGTGCTGACGATAGCCTTTTTGATCGCGTATTCATACCAGCGTATCACAGGGCAGCTGGGACTGAATCCGGTGCCGCTATGGTTCGCTATCACCATTCTGTCGGCCCTGGCTCTATTCACGTTGTTTATGGCAAATCTGGTCACGCTTTCTATCAGGCTGACGGAGGAGGACGCCGTGGTCGCGTTTGGCATTTTCCGGATGAGGGTAAAGTGGGAGAACGTCAGGGAGTGTCATCTGGATCGGGAAAGCTCTTTCCTGTCCGCCGCAAACTGGGGTGTCAGCATGGGATTCACGGGTCGGCGGTGGCGCCGGATGTACAATGTTATGGGCTGTCCGCGCGTGGCGCTGGAGGTGAAGAGCGGCAGGGGAGCGGTTGTGTTCTCGACCAAAAATCCGGATGCGGTGATGGATGTGATAAAGGGGCGGATTCAGTCGCAGCAATCGGTATGATAAATGTGGGGCGAGGAACGCAGGGACGGCGAATAATATCTTTTTGGCGATGCGGGTTGTTCGATGTCTAAAGATGATATGCAGAAAATGATGGTGCAGGCAACCGAGCCTGAGATATATAGCGAGGTTTTAGTGTTCACTCTGGGCAGAGCGTTAATCGCCGTGTTTGTCGTTTTATCTGTCTTTTTCCTCGCTATGTTCATTCAGCAAATCGTGGCGGAGCCGCTGGGGAACAAGCCGGCGCCGGACTGGTTCTACGCGGCCATGTGCCTGTTCTTCGTGTTCATGACGTTTATCATGGGCAACTTCACCAAGCTTATGGTGAAGGCTACCTCCAAATCTCTGACCGTGAGCTATGGTATATTCAAGCGGGTCATGTCCTGGGAGGATGTGGCCGATTGCTATCCGGACGAATCTTCATCCTTGGGCGCATACGGCGGCTACGGTATCCGCATAGGGCGGGTCAACGGCAAGCTGCGGCTGGTGTACAATGTGCTCGGCAGCTCGTGCGTGGTGCTGGCGTTGAAGAAGGGCAGGTTCAACGAGTTCGTGTTCTCAACTAACGATCCGGATGCGGTGATGGATGTGATTAAGGGACGTATTGGGAAATAGTGAGTGAGATAGTGGAAAAAGAACCGAAAGCGCGTGTCTTTATAAGCTGTGGTCAGCGAGATGGCGAGAAACAGTATGGCCTCAAATGCCAAGAGTATTTGAAAGGGCGAAGTTTCGAGACCTACTTCGCTGAAAAAGTTCAGAGTTTGGATGCACTTACTGAAAATATTTTCCGGCATTTAAGAAATAGCGAATATGCTGTATTTATAGACTTTAGGCGAGATTCTGTCGGTGCCGATGGTAAATTCAGAGGCAGTATGTTTGTTAATCAAGAACTAGCTATAGCTGCATTTCTTCAAATTGAATCAATAGTTTTCCACCAATCCGAAGTGCGGAGAGAAGGCGTTGCGGATTATTTAATAGCAAAACCCGTTCATTTTAGTACTGAGGAGGAGTTTCTATCACAGCTTCAGAAAGAAACAAGGGATTGGCACTCTAATTGGAGAAATGAACTGGCTCTGAGGTCTCTGATAAAAATCCCTGACGTTAAATTAAAATATCCAGGTCAGGATGCCATCCCCCCTGGCTGGCAACTTTCGGACATGACAGATTGGTATCATTTGCCAGTGAAGAATGAACATCAAGATAAATATGCGAGAAATTGCGCAGCGTATATTACGGAGATTACAGATTTGGGTTCAGGTAAAATAACAAAACCGGATAGTTTTGAACTGGTCTGGGCAGGAACAGGATTATACGAAAAACGTATACTACCACAAACGGCATCTGAGATTGATGCGTTTTATATTGTTCATAGCCAGGATGTCATACGCTTTCATCATAGACCTAGTACGTCTTCTCAATTCTCAATACCGTCACTTCCGATGGGGAGCTACCTAATAACCTACTTAGTTATATCTGAAAATTTCGAATCGGTTATTAAAACACTTAAGATAGAATTTGGTGGCAACAAAGATCAAGTCAAGTTTTCTGAATGGAACGAGGGTAAATAATGAAACTGAAAGGTAAAGCACACAAATACGGCGCGAATGTGGATACGGATGCCATCATCCCGGCGCGCTATCTGAACGTATGGGAGCCGGCGGAGCTGGCGGCGCACTGCATGGAGGACATCGACGAGGAGTTCCTCAAGCGCGTGAAGAAGGGGGACATCATCGTCGCCACAACCAACTTCGGCTGCGGCTCGTCGCGGGAGCATGCTCCGATAGCATTAAAGGCTGCGGGCGTGTCGTGCGTCATCGCTCAGAGCTTCGCACGCATCTTCTTCCGCAATGCCATCAACATCGGCCTGCCGCTGCTGGAGTGCACCATGGCGGATCGAATCGATGCGGGGGACGAGCTTGAGGTGACGCTGGAGACGGGTGAGATAAAGAACATTACCAAGCGCAAGACGTATAGCTCAGAGCCCTACCCCGAGTTCATGCTGCAACTGGTTTCTACGGACGGGCTGGTCGAATATACCAAAAAGAGAATTCAATCGAGGGGTGCTAAGTGAAATTCAACATTGCTTATTTGCCGGGCGACGGCATCGGGCCGGAGGTGGCCTCCGAGGCGGCGAAGGTGTTGCAGACGGCCTGCGAGAAGTTCGGGCATAAGGCCATACTCGAGTACGGCGATGTCGGTGGTATCTCCATCGACAGGCACGGTGTGGCGCTGACGCCCGAGATGCTGAAGATGTGCCGCAAGAGCGACGCGGTGCTGCTGGGCGCGGTGGGCGGGCCCAAGTGGGACATTCCTAACTCGGACGTGCGGCCCGAGGACGGCCTGCTTGCTTTGAGGAAGGGCCTCAAGCTGTTTGCCAACCTGCGCCCGGTGAAGGTCTTTCCGATGATGGTGAACTCGACGAACCTGAAGCCCGAGGTGATAAAGGGCGTCGATCTCATTGTCGTGCGCGAGCTTACGGGCGGACTGTACTTCGGCAAGCCGAAGAAGCGCTGGAAGACGGAGAAGGGGCGCAAGGCTATCGATTCGATGGTCTATACCGAACAGGAGATCGAGCGCATACTGCGTGTGGGCTTCGAGATGGCGAGGAGCCGCCGCAAGAAGCTGGCGTCGGTCGATAAGCAGAATGTGCTCATGACCTCACGCCTGTGGCGCGAGATGGCCATCGAAATGTCTAAAGAGTATCCCGATGTGGAGCTTGAGCATCATCTGGTGGATGCGTGCACGATGCGGCTGATACAGCGTCCGTCGCAGTACGATGTGCTGGTGACCGAGAACACCTTCGGCGACATCATCACTGACGAGGCGTCTATGCTCGTCGGATCGATGGGCATGCTGCCTTCGGCGAGCCTTGCCGATGTGCCTCGCGTCGGAACCAAGGTCTATGGGCTGTACGAGCCGATACACGGCAGCGCGCCGAGTCGCGCGGGGCTGAATATGGCCAATCCTATCGCTACGATAATGAGCGTGGCCATGATGCTGCGCTACTCGCTGGGCCTGGTCGAGGCGGCCGATCTGGTGGAAAAATCCGTGCTGCGCGTGCTGGAGGATGGCTATCGCACATACGATATCATGAGCGACGGAATGACCAAGGTCGGCACCAGGGAGATGGGCGACCTGATAGTTAAGAAAGTAGCGGGGGCGAAGTAAGATTGCCTAAGGTGCAGCTATACGATACTACGTTGCGCGACGGTGCCCAGCGCGAGGGCATCTCCTTCACCGTGGGCGACAAGCTGCGCATTGCGACCAAGCTTGATGAGCTAGGCATCCATTACATAGAAGGCGGATGGCCAGGATCGAATCCCAAGGATGAAGAGTTCTTCCATGCTGCGAAGGATTTAAAGCTGAAGCACTCGACGCTTGTAGCTTTCGGGAGTACGCGGCATGCCAAGTCGAAAGTTGGGAAAGACAACAACCTTCGCGCCCTGGTCGGGGCCGGAACGCCTGTCGTCACCATCGTGGGCAAGAGCTGGGACCGGCAGGTTACGAGTGTGTTAGAGACTACGCTCGATGAGAACCTGCGCATGATAGCGGAATCCATCGCGTATCTCGTTGCTAAGGGCAAGCGCGTCTTCTACGATGCGGAGCACTTCTTCGACGGATACAAAGCAAATCCAAAGTATGCAATCGAGACGTTGAAGGCGGCTGCCGATGCCGGCGCCGAGTGCGCCGTCCTGTGTGATACCAACGGTGGCTCGCTGCCGAACGAGGTCGCCGATGCAGTCGTGGCAGTGAGGAAGACCGTCGCAGTCGATTTAGGAATCCACGCTCACAATGATGCTGAGCTGGCTGTGGCCAACAGCCTGGCGGCGGTCAAAGCAGGCGTCGTCCATGTTCAGGGCACGATCAACGGCTACGGTGAGCGCTGCGGCAACGCCAACCTGTGCTCCATCATACCTGCGCTCAAGCTGAAGATGGGCGTCAACTGCATCAGCGATAAGCAGCTCGCAAAGCTGACCGAGGCGGCGCATTACGTGAGCGAGGTAGCCAACATGGCGCTGGATACCCACTTGCCCTATGTCGGGGCCAGCGCGTTCGCGCACAAGGGCGGGCAGCATGTGGCCGCCATGCTGAAGTGGGAGGATAGCTATCAGCATATCGATCCGGCTGCGGTGGGCAATGTGTGGCGCACGCTGGTGTCTGAGCTTTCCGGCAAGGGCAACATCATCCGCAAGGCCAAAGAGCGCGGCATGGATTTCGTCCCTAAGGGCGAGCAGGCGCGCGCTATCCTCGAACAGGTGAAGGCGCTTGAGAGCCGAGGCTTCCAGTACGAGGGTGCGGAGGCGTCATTCGAGCTGCTGGTGCTGCGCTCGCAGCCAAAGTATCGCAGCCCATTCGAGCTGGTCGATTTCATGGTGGTCATCGAGAAGCGGCGGCGCGCCCCGACGCTTGAATCGGGAGAAGGCATGCTCTCCGAGGCTACGGTGAAGGTGAAGGTCGGTTGCGATATTATACACACCGCTGCCGAGGGCAACGGCCCGGTGAACGCGCTGGACGCCGCGATGCGCAAGGCGCTCTTAGTTTTCTATCCGCAGCTTGCGTCGATCCGTCTGGTGGACTACAAGGTACGCGTCATCGACGAGGGCGGCGGCACCGGCGCTACGGTGCGCGTGCTGATCGAGTCGACCGATGGCGAGCAGGAGTGGCGCACGGTGGGCAGCTCGGTCAATATCATCGAGGCGAGCTGGCTGGCGCTGGCCGATAGCCTGGAGTACTGGCTGCTGAGGAAGGGCATAAGGCCGGTTTAATCGGTCGATTCACACCTTTTTGCAATCGGGATTCTCCTCGTCTTCAGCCCATTTCAGGTCATTATGCCGAATGTAATTTCTGACGTTCAATAATTCCTTTTCATCTCTGATGATGCGGTCATAAAACCGCGGTTGCCATTCAAAATTGATCTCTCGAATCGTCGCCCATTTTTTGACGCCAACTTTGAATCCCCGGATAACTGATGCCAGATTGTTTGATTGAGGTTCGAATTTGTTTGAGGTTTTACGTTGTAGAGACGCAACATTTTGCGTCTCTAGGTTTTCAGCAATCACAAGAATGCCGTGTAAATGATTGGGCATAATGACAAATTCGTCTAATTCGACGAAGGGAAAATGGTTGGGTATTTCACGCCAACATTGTTTGGCCACTTCACCTATTTCCGAAAGAACCATTTCATCATTTTCAATTTGGCCGAACAGATATTCACGGTTTTTTATGCAAATGGTCACAAAATAGCATCCGCTGCGTGAATAATCCCACTCTTGCAGCCGGGCTGATTCGACGCGGTATTTATCTTTGAAGAGGTCAGAGGTCATTGGTAAAATCCGTATGGAGACGCAACATTTTGCGTCTCTACTTTTGTTTTCCCACAGGTATGATATACATAGGTTTCATTTCGTCGTCGAGTTCTAGAATCTCGCTGACCTTTTTGTCTTCGAAGGCTCCGACCATCACCGTCGCCAGCCCCAGCGCTACAGCTTGAAGCGCGATGTTCTCCGCGGCGTGGCCGGTGTCTATAGTCACGTATCGCTCGCCCCTCTTGCCGTAGGTCTTGGTAGTGCGCTCGTAGATGGCGCATATTGCTATTGCGACCGGCACTTGGGAGAGACACTTCTGGTTGAAGGCGGCCGTGGTGCCGAGCTTATCCCTGAGGTCGCCCTTTATGTGCAGGCTCAGCGAGTGCTCCTTGACGTTGTAATGATATACGCCTGCTGTCAGCCCCTTGACGTTGCCCGCTATCACGAATAGCTCCAGGGGGTAGCTGGCCCCGGCGCTGGGGGCGGCGCGGAAAAAGTCAAGGGCGGTGATGCCCTGTCCGGCCCAAAGCAGTTGGGACAGTTGTTCAAGAGTAATCGCGTCGCTCTTATAGTCGCGCACCGACCTGCGTTTGAAGATGGCCTCCTCGACAGATATATCCCCTTTCAGTTTGGGTGCTGGCAGTTTGATTTCGCTCATATGTCACCTCTTGTTAAATCTAGAATTATCAACCCCCTGTATCCCCCATTCTTGGGGGATTTTTTAAAAGGATAGGGGACACCCCTAAAACCCCGGTCCTTCCGCGGAAGGGCACCTCTTATGTATCGGGGCGACGTTGCATCAACTTCCTGCGTTTCCCATTCTTGGGTGGGTTGAAAGTGATAGGGGATATTCTTCAAACCCACGGTCCTTTCAGTACTGGAAGGGCACCTCTTTATCAAATGTCGTCTGATTCGGATTTGCGTTCAACTTTGGGTATCGCCATCCTTAACGCTTCTTTGAGTGATGCCGCCTGTAGGAGCTCCATGCCCTTGGGGGATTTTACATCTTTGGTTTCTG
>Ga0315294_10001097_pt1 | contig 29145 bp, 22 predicted proteins | sample YL17G13_40_MG_FD_203626 | JGI IMG/M metagenome (GOLD analysis project Ga0315294, IMG submission 203626) | Sediment microbial communities from Yellowstone Lake, YNP, Wyoming, USA - YL17G13_40 | ecosystem: Environmental > Aquatic > Freshwater > Lake > Sediment | place: USA: Wyoming | collected... | reverse complement strand
CCCGAAATCCTTGAAAAAACGGTGCGACTATGGCCGCAAACAGAGGATTTACTTGCTTCACTGATATTGGGGGACTTATCGTCTTCAATCACACAGGAGCAATCAAGAGAACAGACCTTACAGCAAACAAGTGTCTTTGAAGCGGAGCTGGCCGTTGGGGCTGCCTGGAAAAACATGCCAGAAAACCACCAAACACTGTTAGACTGCCTCTCAAGCGAAGAAAAGTTTCAGACACCTTTAATATTGTATGTCGCAGCTGCAACATCCACAGAATCATCACCAGGTAAGGCTGTTAATCTCCTGCTAAAGGCAAGCAGACTGCAGCAACTGCAAAAAAGCAACAAGCTGGATATCGGGGCTGAGAGAATGGCGGCACAAGCGGCACAGCTGGCATATAATTTATTTACGGCCGATTCAATTAATTGCCCGCTTGCCCTCGAAGCCTTTGAGAATTACTACACGATAGCAGGTAAAAAAGCTGCCAAACGCGAAACAGCAGCTCTAAAAGACCATGGGGAAATCGATGAAGAACTGGAGTACTTTTACAGCACGGTGCTAAGCAATTGCGGTCTAACTGAAAAAGGCAGGAAACTACTGGAAGAAATAGCCAACGGACCTAAAGGAAATTGGTCCCAAAAAGCAAAGCTTGACCTGGTGGTGCAGGCGATAAAACAAAAACAACATGAAAACAAGGAGCAGAGAAAAAAATTACTGGAACAGCTGGATAGTATAATCTCAGACTGCAAAGAGCAAAACAAAAACGATATCGCCACACGGGCAGAAGCAATAAATATATATTGCCAGTTGCTTCTCGAATCAAAAGATAAAGCGTGCGCTCAAAAAGTTTTGGATATTCTAGGTGAGACTGGAACTGACAGCGACCCAAATTCGGGTATTTTCAAATCAACTGCATTGCGACAGCTTGGCAGATTAGACGAATCTGCTGAGTTTCTGCTTTCCGCCATCAAGCCTAATAGCTGCGAACACACGGGAGAGGCAATGGAACTGCTGCCGGAAATTATTGATGAAATCGACAGGATGCAGGAGAACACAGACGAGCCCAATTTCGCAGACACTATGCGAAACTGTAAGAAACTGGCAGAACTATGTTATCGTTGCCTGGCCGGCCAACAGCAGGGACAAGCCGGCCTATATCTTGCCGAAATATCCGTCTTTGCAGCTGAAAAAGCAGCAGACAGACTATCAGCCGTCGATAAACTCCTCAACGATATAGCCAAAAACAGCGATGTGGATGACGCAGATTTGCTTCGCTGCCGGGCAAGACTGCTCAGTAAACTAGGCAAATTCGATGAGGCTGCTGGACTCTGGGCACGGATTTGTGAGATACGAAAAAGCGAGGCGCATTCAGCGGGACAGCGAAGCTGGAAATGGTGGCAGGGGAAATTTTATGAGCTTGACTGCTGCATAAGGATGCCGCAGACCAAAAAAGAAGATGTTGTGCACACTATCGAGATTCTCGAAAACAGTTTTACTGACATTCCATCGTTCTGGGCGGAGAAATTAAGGCTGCTAAAAACAAAATAACCGATGAAAGTGAGGACATGAACCAAATAAAAAAATATAGTGCGTCACTTATTATATGTGCCGCCTTATTTCCCTGCGCCGCAGCAAAAGGTAATAAGGAAAGTCAACCCTCAAAACCCCAACCTCAGTATAAGATTTGGACCAGGGATGCAATTGCTCAGATTGTGGATATGCAGTACGACACTGCCATAAAGCAGTTTGAAGATTATCTGGAAAAAGAACCCAATGACTGCGAGTCACTGTATGGTTTGGCCCTTGCTCATTCCCAAAAGGGCAACGTAAACAAAGCTGTGGAATATGTAAGACAGGCTGTTGATGCAGGTTTACCGTTCAGCCGTTTTCTCGCAGGGCCAAGGAGTCTAACAAAATCATTGGCCGACAGTTCCGAATTTCAGCAATTTTCTAAAAAGTATGCGGTTGAGTTTTTGCACGGCCCCATGCTCGGCTGTGTCACCGACAGAAGCGCCAAATTCTGGGTGCGCACCGCCAATGAAGTACCTGTGCAAATTCTTGTGAGCAAATCAGCAAAGATGGATTCGCCTATTGAGTCTGCAGTTGCGAAAACAAATAAAGACAGAGACTTTACGGCTGTGATTGCTGTAGAGGGGTTGAAACCAGACACGCAATATTACTATAAACTCCTGGTTAATGGTAAGCAAGAACCGCAACAGTGGTCTTTTCGCACCTTTGGCATTCGTGACACAAAAGCAAGGTTCGAGGTCGGATTCGGCGGCGGCGCAGGCTATGCCCCAGAAAACGAAAGAATGTGGAATACGATTGCGTCGCACAGTTTATCTGCATTTTTGTTTCTTGGGGACAACGTGTACATCGACCATCCAACAAAACCATCTGTTCAACAATACTGTTACTATCGCAGGCAATCGCGCCCTGAGTTTCGGGACTTTGTCGCAGCCAATTCTATTTATGCCATCTGGGACGACCATGATTTTGCGGACAACGACTGTATCGGCGGACCGGATGTCAATATACCGGAATGGAAAAGACCTGTGTGGAGGTTGTATTGCGACAACTGGAATAATCCTTATTATGGTGGAGGTGAAAGTCAGCCGGGCTGCTGGTTTGACTTTTCAATCGGCGACGTGGATTTCATAATGCTGGATGGGCGCTACTACCGCACCGGCGAAGAAACCAAAAGCCCCAGCATGCTGGGACCTGCACAGAAACAGTGGCTGCTTGAGAAACTGAAGGCATCGAAAGCAACCTTCAAAGTTCTTGTCAGTCCTGTTGTATGGTCATTTGGCGCTAAAGGCGGGATTCAAATCACTCAGCGAGGAACAAAACCAGGCAGTACCGACACCTGGGAAGGTTACAAACAGCAGCGTGAGGAGATATTCTCATTCATCGAAAAGAACAACATCGACGGGGTAGTTCTTCTATCAGCCGACCGCCATCGTTCAGAGGCCTGGAAAATCGAACGGCCAAACGGATACGCATTGTATGAATTCGAGAGCTCAAAGCTGACCAATGAGCATACACACAGGTTAATGCCTGGTGCGTTATTCGGTTATAACGAAAAATGCTCCTTCGGCTTGTTAAAATTCGACACAACTATACCCGACCCACAGGTCACTTATCAAATCATTAATATTGATAACAAGGTCATCCACACACTGGTGCTAAAAAAAAGCCAGCTGACCTGCAAAAAAGGAAAATAAAAGAAGGTGACGTCCGCCAAGATGCAACTGCCGGCCTGCGCGTGTTGGCCGGGTATTTATCGGGCTTTTGGTAAAGTGAAGTCTTCCGGGTAAAGCAGGCTAAAATTAATAAATAACTTGCCTAATCGCCGCTGTTTGGTTATAATATGTTGTTTAACCTCAGAAATAGCGGAATAACGATGAGCAAGCAAGCGGACAATTACAAAACCAAGGTAATCTGCAGTTTTTGCGGCCGGTCTGGAAGCCATACTGATACGTTCATAGAGGGACCTAACAAAGTCTTTATTTGCCCGGAATGTGTCAATCTGTGCCATAACATTATCCGGCAAGAGCGTAAGCAGCACACCAAACCGGCAGTCAATTTTCAAGAACTGCCCAAGCCAAGAGAGATAAAAGAATATCTGGATGAGTATGTAATTGGTCAGGAACACGCAAAGAGATATCTGTCAGTTGCGGTGTATAACCACTATAAACGGCTTTTCCACACCGACAGCAAGAGCAATGACGTGGAAATTGACAAATCCAATGTTCTTCTAATCGGGCCAACCGGCGCCGGCAAAACACTGCTTGCCCGGACACTTGCTCGCCGATTGAACGTGCCGTTTGCAATTTGCGATGCAACAACGGTTACCGAGGCTGGATACGTCGGCGAAGACGTTGAAAATTTTCTGCTGCGACTGCTGCAGGCCGCTGATTATGATGTTGAGCTTGCACAACGAGGCATTGTCTATATAGATGAAATCGACAAAATTCATAAAACTTATCAAAACGTTTCGATTACACGTGATGTTTCCGGCGAAGGCGTGCAGCAGGCATTATTGAAAATGCTCGAAGGAACCATCTCCAACATTCCGCCTCAGGGAGGAAGAAAACATCCGGAACAAAGTTACATACAAATGGACACCACGCAGATACTTTTTATATGCGGCGGGACCTTCGTGGGGCTGGAAAACGTCGTCAAGAAACGTCTTGGCAAAAAAATGATCGGTTTCAATTCGGAACTGGCTGGACGAACCAACGATAAAACCGAGTACAGCAACATAATCGAGCAGGTCGTACCGGAAGATATTATCGAATTTGGGATGATACCCGAATTTGTAGGACGGCTGCCGGTAATTGCCACGCTTTCGGCTCTCGATGAGAATGCGCTTGTAGACATATTAACCAAACCGAAAAACGCGCTTATCAGGCAATACCAGAAATTCTTTGAGATGGAAGATGCACAACTTGAATTCACCAACGACGCTCTAAGAGCATTGGCACAGAAAGCAATGAAGCGCGACACCGGAGCCAGGGCATTACGGGCGATTGCCGAGGAGTTAATGGTTGATCTGATGTATCAACTGCCGGAAGAGTCGAAGCCCGGGAAATACACAATAACCCGCGATATCGTTGAAGGCAAGGCTGAACTGTTAGCTGCCAGCCAAATACCAAAAAAAGAATCAGCTTAAAATTCGGGGACTACAGGTTGACCTCGCAGTCGCTTTGAACCAGCGCGCTTGTGTTTTAGGACCGCCAACTGGATGTCTGTTGCGCCGCTGGCGGCTATACCAGCCAACGCGTACTGGGCCTCGCCAAAACGTACATCCTTATCAATACGCAAAGTTACAACCCTTTGACCGGGCGGCAGATCTCTCAAACTAGAATCTATCATGACAGTGAGCTTGCCTGCCATATCAGAATAACTAGGCGCGGTGATTTTTTCCGGGCCCACTGCAAAAACGCTTGTTCCTTTAGTTGTCTTAATCACAGTAACAGTAGTTACCTGGGCGCGGTGGCCTGTATCGCTTTGGGCAAACTTACACTTGTCTGGAACAGCAACGGGAAAATTTTCCGCCTCAATGAACTGACAAACCAGCGAAAAGAATATAATAAGCTGAAAGACGATATCGATAAGAGGGGTCATATTAAACGACTGCACACTGCCGTGGAACTGATTAGCCATACGCAAAAACATGGTTTTTCTTCCTTGACCTGGCCGTCACAAGGGCAAAGACGATTCGCGCCTGGCCGGTGTCGGCTTGCCTGGAATCTCACGAATCGGCTGCTTTTCTTTTGTCTGTTCAACGCGGCTTTGCTTTTCCAAGCTGCGCTTTATCTCCGGCATAATATTGTCGACTTCCAATACCGCATCGTTTGCCAGCGTTTCTATTTTGTTTCGAAACACCCCGTGTACGCTCAAAGCAGGTATTGCAATCAAGAGGCCCCAAAACGTCGTCACCAGGGCAACCGAGATGCCCCCCGCCAATTGGGCCGGTTGCGGCTGCCCGCCGGCTACCACAATTGCATCAAACAGCTGTATCATCCCGACAACCGTCCCGAACAGACCCACCATCGGGGCAACATTGCCAATCAGGTTAATCCATTCAATCCTTCGCATAAGTGCCAACGCCTGCTCCTGCAGCGATTCGGCAAGAAGGTTTCGAATCCGGAACCAATCACCTTTGCCCTGAGCAATTGCCTTGGCCGCTGCGGTGCTGACAAAATCGTTTTCACGGGCAATTCTGGCCGGTAATTGTCCGAGGCCTGACTCCTGCATTATCGCAACAATTTTTTTGCCTACGCCTTCCGGAAGAAGTTTCTTGCGGCTAATTACAAGGCTGTGCTCGACAGCCAGATAAACCGAAATAAGCGACATCGGCAAAAGGATAAACCAAACAATAGGCCCGCCGGCTATCACAAACTGACTAAAAAAGTTATGTGTCTGGGATGCTTTTCTTGTGACCTCGTTAAAATCGGCACTTAGGGTAACAACTATCACCGCCAGTACCACAACGAGCAGGATTATTAAAAAAACCATCTTTAAGAATAAACTTTTGTGCATTACCTCCTACCCTTCCAGAATTTTAATTCTGCTTATTTACAACCTGTCACCCTTTTCAACCACCGTCATCGGCAATAAGAACAAGCTCGCCGCCGGTTTGTTTGGTTATTGTTTCCAGCATTTTACGGTCCTCACTGCGAGGCCAAAATGCAATGACGTTAATTTTCGTAGTCGGCGCAAATCGCTCGAGCAAATTCGCTACCTGCTGAGGAAATTTGTATACGTCTTGGGTTGTCAACTCGAAACCGTCTGTAAGAAAATATATCACCGAAGGATTGATTCCGCCGCTGTCACGAATTGCTACTGCCCTTTGCAGTGCCGCCATAGCGTTAGTTTGCCCGGCTGGCTGGACTGAATCGACGAAATTATACGCAGCAGATTTAGTTTGTTCCGTCGCCCGAACCAGTTGGCCATCACCAAATTCAAACAGTTTGTCATTGCCAAAAAAGATGATGTAAAAATACTGGTCCGGCTGCAGGCTTGCGATAGATTCCTTAAGCTTCCGGCGGACCCGCTCTAACAAACCCTGCATACTACCCGAGCAATCCACAAGATAGCAGATTTTCCGCTGGTCTGTCCAACTGCCAAAAAACTCGATTCTATGAGGCAAGATTTCACTGCTTTGCAGCGGGAGGACACCCCGCGAGGGTCTAGTTTTTGCCAAACTCGGCAAATCTTGACGGCCCGGTTTGGGAGCAACCAAGATTTGGGTCGGCGGCAATACTCTGTCTGTGCCCTGGACAGGGCGGGTTTCGCTAAGGATGAGCTTTCTTATCTTAGGCTTGGGGGCAACAGGGCTGGCCTGCATCAACTTTTTTATCTGGCTAATTTGAGCCGTTGGAACAGGCCTTTGCTCAGATTGAACTTCAACCCGCGAGAATTTGGTAACCGCGAATGCCGTCAGCACTACGGCATGGAGGGCAATCGAGGTCATCCATGCCCAAAACGTCACGCTGCCGATTTGCCTGCGCCGAGCGATTCTTCGGTTCATTAACTCAACCCAAATAGTCCGTTACTTATTATTCCACTATTTCCACTTGCGAGAAACCCGGCATCAACAAGTTATACATCAGTATAGCATTACCGTTGTGCAAACGAACACATCCCTGTGAATTGGCTGTACCGATTTGATTAGGGTCCTTGGTGCCGTGAATGGCAAAACCGGTTCTGCCTTTGGCATTTCCCTCGATGCCTTCGAGCCCAATCCATCTCGAGCCGAGGGGATAATCCGGGTTCTCAGCTTGATATGTTTTGCCGGTAACAGGGTCCGTCCAGGTAGGTGATATCAGTTTGCCCTCCGGTTTTACCAGCCAAAGTCCTGTCGGCGTCTCCATGCCCGGTTTGCCCAAGCCAACGGGGAAACTTCGCACAAAAGTGCTTTGAAGATACAAATCCAAGGTGAATGTTGAGCGATATACCCGGGCATGAAATGGACCATTGATGATTTTTATCGTTTGGCCAGACTGGAGGGCTTCGGGGCGACGAATACCACTGATTTGCATAAGAATCTCGTACGGAACCTTGAACTGCTTACCAATAGCCGAAAGTACGTCACCAGGCTGGACCTTATAACTTCCACAAAGACCATCCTGTGGGAAAATGGTCCTGCTAAAGAGCCACTTGTCCGCAAGATCAGAAAGCTGTTCCTTCACGAAAGCTTTCTGCTGAGCATTTATTGCAGGCATTGCTAACACTTCGTTCAGCCTGTCCCGTGCTTCTATAATTTTGGGAGGATTCGCATTAATGCACGCCACAGCTTCAGCAATAAGCCCAGCGGTTTTGTTGGGCTCGGAGATAACCGCCGACGTGCCCACATTTAAATCACCAGCCGGCTGCACTTTGGGCTGTGATACAGGTGCGTCCGCCTTCTCCTTTACATTGGCAATCTCAGCGGTTTTGCCTTTGCCTTTGTGGATAGCAATACGACCAAAGACAAATACCATCGCCAAAAGAATCAGCAATGCTAAAGTAATGTATATCAGGTTTCGGTTTCTTCTGCCGTATAGACCAGAAGAATAGAGGGCCATTTTATTCTCCTTTACGATTCTGAAAATATATTATTTCTTCATCGGTAACCAAAAGATCCATTGGCTTATCATGCTCTGCAACAGGTATAGAGTCAACTAACTGCTCTGCGAAACCAAAGCCGCATCTGGGCGCTTTGAGTTCTTCGTTAGCGAAAAATCTGTCGTAAAAGGAGCCTCCCCTGCCAAGACGATTGCCTTTCCTGTCAAACGCCAAGGCGGGGGTAACAACTAAATTAATCTCCTCAAATGGTACCGGCACACCTGTTACTGGATTGCGCAGGCCAGCAACCTCGGTAGAGAAATCGGTCTCCAACGAGTTTATCTGCACTGGTATCATATGCCTTTGCTGCCAGGATATCTTGGGTACAACCACTATTTTGCCAAGCTGCCAAGCATGAAGTATTGCCTCGTCAGTACTAACCTCGTGCGGTAAAGACAAAAATATCATGATTACTGATGCGCTGCGGAACTGCGGAGTAGAAATCAGGTTCTGACACGCTTTTTTGCTCTTTGCAATCCTCTGCTCCTCGGTCATCTCGAGCAAACGCTTTTGCAGGTCTCGGCGCAATCGTTCCTTGTCCATCCGACTATCCTTCTTTTCCAGTGCTCTTCTGGAAAGGCTTGCTATTTTGTATCAATGTTTGCAGCTTTTGTAAATAACGCTTAATATTTTTTTCGTACCCTGCTTCTTTTGGTTCATAGTACTTTTTCTTAATATCCGCCGACAAATACACTTGAGGAACAAAACCATCCTTAAAATTGTGCGGATACTTGTAATCGACACCATAACCTGCCTTTTTTGCGGCTGGGTAATGACTATCCTTGAGATGCTTGGGCACCGGTATGGTCGGCTGCGATTCTACGTCGGCAACTGCCTGCCAAATTGCTGAAGACGCAGCGTTGGATTTCGGTGCGCACGCAACGTACAAAGCCGCCTGCGCCAACGGCAGCTGCGCTTCGGGCAAGCCTACAAATTCGGATATTTGAACAGCCGCTGCAGCCAAAACCGTGGCCATAGGGTCGGCATTCCCAACGTCCTCAGCCGCACAAACCGCAATCCGCCGGGCAATAAAACGCGGGGCTTCCCCTCCTGCTATCATCCGGGCAAGCCAATAAACCGTGGCATCAGGGTCGCTGCCGCGCATACTCTTCTGCAGCGCGCTTGCCAAATCGTAGTGCGTATCGCCTGTGCCATCGTAGGCAATAGTTTTTTGCTGTATCGACTCTTTGGCAACATCAATGCTGAATTTGATTTTTGTGCCAGGCTGACGCGCAGCCTGCGACAACACACCGACTTCCAAAGCAGTCAAAGCCTTTCGGGCATCGCCGTCGCTGGTTACCGCCAAGAATTTCAGTGCATTTTGGTCCACCTCGATATCTAACTTTCCCAACCCTCGCTCGGTATCGGTAATCGCAGTTCTGAGCAGTTGTAAAATGTCGTCCTCACTAAGCGGCTCGAAACGAAATACCGTGCTGCGGGAAATCAGCGGTGAATTGACTGCAAAAAACGGATTTTCGGTAGTAGCCCCTATAAGGATTAAAATCCCTGCTTCGACATCATCCAACAAGACATCCTGCTGAGCCCGGCTGAAGCGGTGGATTTCATCGACAAAAAGTACGGTTCGTTGACGGGTTGCTGCGAGTCCGTCCCTGGCTTCGGCAATTATCCGGCGAATATCATTAACGCTTGCTGCCGGTGCACTGAGATAGTGAAACTTGGCCTTTGTGTAATTTGCAATCACCATCGCCAACGATGTTTTGCCGGTGCCAGGGGGGCCGTAAAATATGAGACTAGTGAGCTTATCAGCCTCGAGCATGCGATTGAGCAGTTTGTCCGGGCCAACGAAATCTCTCTGCCCAATAAACTCGTCGAGTCTTCTCGGCCTCATTCGAGCAGCCAACGGCGCTGCCGAATCTATGTTCGCTTTCTCGGACTGGCGAAACAGCGTTTTATCAGCCTTATCTTCACGCATCACATATATTATATGCAGAACACGCAATACTGTCGAAAACTAATTTGAATAGCCCTTTTTCAAAGCATCCTTAACCACCCCCCGGTAAAAATTTTAATAAAAAAACCTTTTTTTCTTGATATGCCTCCGTGAGGAGATAGAATTTCTAATTGGTGGGTAACCGGATATCTTTCATGGGGCGGGAATCCCTTGTAGGGTGTTGAAAATCATCATTTTAATTTTTTAAGGGGGCAATTATGGAAACAAAAAGAATTTTACTGACAGTGGTAATCTTGTTTGTCGCGGGAGGGTTTGCACTAGCTGGGGAACACGGGATGACAGGGACGCTGGGCCTGGCTGAAAGCCGACAAGGGGAATTGAGCAGCGCCATCGATGTAACCTACCTGAGCCGGAATATTTGGCGAGGCTTTGACTTGTACCGGAAAAACCACAGTGCCATCCAACCAAGCATCGACCTGGATTTGTTTGGAACAGGGCTCGGGGTCAATGTGCTGTACTCCAGGGCCAATAGAAGCGGTTTCGAAAATAGTGCATGGCTGCCTGTAACTCTGTACTACAAAAACAGTCTCCTCTGTGAATCCTTCAGCACCAATTACAAAATCGGCTGGGTCTATTACAACTTTCCAAATACATCCGGCAGAAATGCTGATTTGCAGGAAGCTTTCGCAACTATTTCAATGCCAAAACTGCTGCCTTGCAACTTTGTACCTCACTACAGCCTTATTTACATGTGGCCATCCCGCGGTGGTGCAAAGTACGTTAGCGATTTTGCCGGGTGGATGCACATCTTTGGACTCAGCTATGACTGGGTTATGCCTGCTGTGGCGCCGGAAACTGCAGAGCAGATTATTCATCTGTCCGCAGACCTCACCTACAACGACGGCCTTGGCAACAGCACTTTTCGCGAAGGAGTTGTCGGAGGAAAACCTGTAGACCATGATTGGTCACATGCTGTTTTTGGCATAACAACAAACTTCAGCATCGCCAGGAATCTTACTGTCACTCCAGGAATCTACCATCAGCTATCAATGGATGATTCGGTCAACCCTTCAGATGAAACATGGGGCCGGGTCAGTCTGACCTGCAGGTTTTAAAGCAAATGGGCAATTTTTGTGGCAGCAAAAAGGCCGGTTCAGTATGCCGGCCTTTTTTATTTCCGGATTATTGCAGCAAACCCGAAAAATCAAGTATAAGAACCTGTTTTTCATAAAATTAAACCATCCAGCCAATATCCATTTGTGACGGAAAGATTTTCTGGAAAATCCGGCGCAGATGCTTGACACATTGCGATAAAACGGGTTATATGAAAGCCTTAAGTATCAACAAGTACTTAAAATTATTCAGATTGGAGAAAGAATAATGGAACTGAAAATTAACCTGAAAGACAGTGATATTCCTCGACAATGGTATAACCTGGCTGCGGATTTGCCCACGCCGCTACTTCCACCTGTTACGCCGGATGGCAAACCGATTACACCGGACATGCTCGCACCGGTATTTCCAATGAATTTGATAGAACAGGAAGTCAGCACAAAGCGATGGATAGATATCCCCCAGGAAATCCTTGATATTCTGTGCCGCTGGCGTCCTGCCCCTTTGAAGAGAGCGGCGGCTCTTGAAAAACACTTGAAGACTCCTGCCCGCATTTACTACAAGGATGAAAGTTTGAGCCCGCCGGGAAGTCACAAGCCAAATACTGCCGTCGCCCAGGCATGGTACAACAAGCAATTTGGTATCAAGCGACTGACCACAGAAACAGGTGCCGGCCAATGGGGCTGTGCCCTGGCTTTTGCCTGTAAATTGCTGGACCTGGAATGCAAGGTCTTCATGGTAAGGATAAGTTTTGACCAGAAACCTTTCCGCAAAATTATGATGCAGGTCTGGGGAGCTAACTGCGTCGCCAGCCCCAGTAAGGAAACAAATGCAGGAAGAAAAATCCTGAAAGAAATGCCTGATACACCGGGCAGTCTCGGTATAGCCATAAGCGAAGCTATTGAAGCAGCCGTTACCGATAAAACAGGCAAAACCCGTTACTCACTTGGCAGTGTATTAAATCACGTGTTGCTGCACCAGACGATAATCGGTCTTGAGGCAAAAAAGCAGTTACAAATCGCCGGCGAGAAAAAACCGGATGTCGTAATCGGTTGTGCCGGCGGAGGCAGCAACTTTGCGGGGCTTTCCTTCCCATTTGTGGCAGACAAAATCAACGGCGCCGACATTAAAATTATGCCGGTTGAACCCGAATCATGTCCGACAATGACGCGCGGGCCATTCGTTTATGACTTTGGTGATACAGCCTGCACAACGCCCCTTCTGGCAATGTATTCGCTGGGTCATGCTTTTATTCCGCCGCCAATCCACGCAGGTGGTCTGCGTTATCACGGCATGGCGCCTTTAGTATGCCAGGCGATTGTAGAAGGCCTTCTTGAGCCAAAGGCATATCATCAACTAAAATGCTACGAGTCCGCTTTACTCTGGGCCAGGACCGAAGGTAGCATATGCGCCCCTGAGACAAGTCACGCTATTGCGGCTGTTATCGATGAGGCGATTAAGGCCAGAGAAGAAGGTAAGAAGAAGGTGATACTGTTCAACTACAGCGGTCACGGTCTTATGGATCTCTCCGGGTATGATGCTTTTCTTTCGGGAAAACTAAGCGATTACTCGCTGCCCGATGAAGAAATTACTAAGTATACAAAACAATTAGAAAACCTGCCTAAGGCCCAGATGAGAAAAACCGGCAAATGGTAAAGTTTTGCTTACCAAATGTGCCGAAACAAAGGGAGAAAGGAGGTTTGGTGCAGGGTTTACAACGGCTTTTGCGTTTTGGTTTATTAATTTAAAATTTCTGCTTTTTTGCTTGATTTTTATTTGATTGATAATAAACTTGGAATACTATTACAGGAAACATAGTACCTTACGTGTAAAACGATACAAAATTGGTAAAGAGAGTTTGAGAAGATAGGATAAAGTTTTTTAAGGAGTTGAGTATGCAGAAAAAAGGAATTTTGTTGGTTGTTGTGATTTTGTTGAGTGCGGCGGGTTTGTGCCAGGCCGCAGCAGGTGAACTGCACGGAACTATCGATGTAACCTACTTAAGTAAGTACATCTGGCGCGGTTTTGACCTGTATGGGGACAAGAGCGCCATTCAGCCAGCACTCGATTTAGACCTGTATGGCACAGGATTTGGAATGGGTGTCATAGGACACAGGGCCAACTCAGACAAGTATGAGAAAGATGAACGCTGGGACTATTCCCTGTACTATGGCAACAAGCTCTGCGAAGGTGAACCACTTGCTACCAATTACAGAATTAGCTGGGTCTACTACAACTATCCGGAGCGCTCCAGTCACAGCACGAAAAACAGCACAGATGGTTTTGACCTCCAGGAAGTAAACGGAATGTTTTCCTGGCCGAACATCCTGCCGGTAAAAGGCCTGGTTCCCAGCTATGTTCTTGTTAAAATGTGGCCAACCAACAGCGGCTCATGGGTCGGACGCAAAGCAACTACTACCGGAACCGCTTCAGGCTTTGCACACATCTTCATGCTTGACTATCCATTGCAATTGCAAGGCGTGCTGCCGGAGACACCGCCGCAGGTCCTAAACCTGCACTCAGAGGTAATTTACAACGACGGCATTGGCCCGCAAGGCCAGAATATAGACCAGGACTGGACAAACGCTGTGTTTGGCATCTCGACAAACTTTGACCTCGGCAATAAGGTCACCCTTACGCCCGGAGTTTATCATCAGATAACAATGGACAAGTCCGCCAATCCCGATAAGGACGAAACCTGGGCCAGTATGAGTTTGAAGTATGCCTTCTAAGTGATTTTTAGTTTCTCTTCCCTGATAGAGATAGGCCGGTTTGCAATAAACCGGCCTTTTTTATTTCGACTTATCTGGCAAAGAATCGCTAGGGAATGGTGACCCTGTCACTAACAAACCTGGCCGTTTCAATCAGAGCATCTCTAGCTCTGCTTTCTTTCAGGCCAGCCAATGACTGTATCGCTTTTGCAACAAACTCTCGTGCCCGGCTGTGTGCATATTCCAAACTGCCATACGATTTCAGCATTTCTGCCAGGCCTTGCCTGCTTTCGCCTGCGGCAGCTAATTTATTCTTAACCACGCTACTTTCCCGATTACCGACTGTTCTTAGCAAATGGATTACAGCCAGAGTCAGCTTGTTTTTGTCAACGTCGCTGCCGAGCGTTTTGCCCATTTTGTTTTCATCACCGATTATATCAAGCAGGTCGTCTGTAATTTGAAACGCTATACCAGTATTGCGACCAAAAAGGTTAAGGGAATGTTCCTGCGTCTGGTCTGCACGGGCTAAAATGGCACCGAGCTGGCAGCAACCACTAAAAAGGGCGGCGCTTTTTTCGGCAACAATGTCAATATATTCCGATTCACTTAACTGGAAATCCTGCCTTTGAATCAGTTGTCTGAACTCCCCTTCGCAGGTCCGAGCGGTGGTGGCTGCCAGTATCTTGATGATTTGCGGCTCGAAATCTGAGCACATCCCGAAAACCTTGCTCAATAAGAAATCGCCTAACAAAACGGCGGACTCATTGCCCTGCAAACTATTTATTGTTGGTGCGCCCCGCCGTGTCTGTCCCTCGTCTATAACATCGTCGTGCAACAATGTGGCATTGTGAATCATCTCGACAGCTGCCGCCACATGGATGTGCCTGTCAGTAATCTTGTCAACAGCCGCCCCGGAAAGTAAAACCAGCCCCGGCCGAAGCATCTTGCCGCTAAAGATAGTATCCCGCAACGGGTATATGGCATTGTATATTACGACCGGCGCATCACGATACAGAGTAGATGATATTAGCTCTTTTACCCGGCCTAATTCGTTATCAATAAGCCTGAAAGCATGGGATATTTCGGTACGTGCCAGTGGTTGCATATCGCACTATCTGAGAAAAAGTTGCGGTCTATATTTTGGTTTAATGTGCAAAAGACAATTAGCTATTTGCTTTTCCCGTGGGCGTATTTGAAGAATTCTTTTTCCAGCAGCTTAGTGACAGGCCCGGGCTTACCATCGCCGATGACCCTGCCATCGATTTCAACAACACCAATGACCTCCGTAGCAGTTCCGGTGAGAAAGAATTCATCGCAAACATATAAATCAAACCTCGTCAGATTTTTTTCAACCACCTTAATGTCTTGTTCCTTGGCCAATCTGGTAACAACAGCCCTTGTTATACCTCCCAGTGCACCAGCTTCATCGGGCGGTGTATAAACCACGCCGTCTTTCACAATGAAAACATTCTGCGCGGTGGTTTCGGCAACAAATCCTTCATGGTTATACATAATCGCTTCCGCCACATTACTGTCCAGTGCCTCAATCTTGGCCAGGATGTTATTGAGATAATTCAAACTCTTGACCTGCGGCGGAATTGATAACGGGTGATTACGGACAGTGGTTGCACTAATCACTTTCAAGCCTTTTTCGTAAAGCTCCTCAGGATAAAGCTGAATGTTATCGGCAATGATAAACATCGAGCAATCCTCGCAGATAAAAGGATTTAGTCCCAAGCTTCCCTTTCCGCGGGTGACCACCAGTCGAATGTAACCATCAATAACGCCATTAGCTTCGACGGTTTTTTGAACCTCCTTGATAAGTTCGTCTTTGCTCATTGGCATGTCAAGACGAATAGCCTTGGCCGAATCGTAAAGCCGTTTGATGTGGGCTTCCAGTTCAAAGATTTTGCCGTTATAAATACGAATACCCTCAAAAACTCCGTCGCCATAAAGCAGACCATGGTCAAAGACAGATATCTTGGCATCTGCCTCGTCAACAAGTTTGCCATCAAGCCATATTTTCAGTGCCACAACATTTCCCTTTACAAAAAACAGGTTTGAGTCTTTCCAGCATTCAACTTCCTGCCGGCCGAAGTACCGTCGAGTCGAATTTTACGCTATTTTGCCGTCGGCCAGCGTTATTATCCGGCTGGCTTTTCGGGCGATTCTTTCATCGTGGGTAACCATCACAATTGTCTGGCCGGCTCTGTTCAACTTTTCAAAGACCTCTAAGATACCATTTCCCGTTGCAGAGTCAAGATTTCCTGTGGGTTCGTCGGCTAAAAGTAATTTCGGTTCATTCATCAAAGCCCGGCCGATAGCCACCCTCTGTCTCTCTCCGCCTGATAACTGATACGGCTTATGATTGGCCCTGTCGCTTAGACCTAGCTCCGCAAGCAGTTCTCTGGCCCGCTTCTTCGCACATCTCCGGCAGGCAAGCCAACCAAGTATGCTCCTAGAGGCCATCGCCGGCAAAAAAACATTTTCCAATACACTTAATTCGTCCAACAAATGATAGAACTGAAAAACAAATCCAACGATTTTATTGCGGAATTTATTTAACTCCCTGCCGGTATGATGGCTCAAATCCCGCCCTTCAAACTTCACATTACCCTTATTAGGCCTGTCCAGGGCTCCTAGTATGTGCAACAGCGTGCTTTTGCCGCTGCCGGAAGCCCCAACAATTGCCAAAAATTCGCCCTTTTTTACGCCCAAATCGACCCCTCTGAGTACACTAACCTCAGCCGCTCCCAGCCGATAAGATTTGTAAATCTCCTCGGCTTTCAATATAAAATCGCTATCGTTCATAACTGATTCACCTGCAAAGTTTCTACTGGGTTCAATCTCGTTGCTTGCCAACTCGGCACAATTGCGCCAGCCAGGCAAGCCAGTACCGCAGAAAGGAATATAACACCCAAAACTTTGAAATCAACAGTGTTGGGAATATCGCCTATGGCGTAAATTGCCCGATCCCATAATTGAAACCTAAAATGCTCAAAAAGCCAATCTTCTATACGGTTTATTTTAAGCAGGAATAACCAACCACCCAGAATACCCAAAACAGAACCCGAAAAACCTGTAAGAAGAGCGAAAAGCGAGAATAATCCGACAACATTCCCATTCGAAACACCCAAACTTTTCAATATACCTATGTCCTTGCTCTTGTGGCTGATGATCATATAGAGGACAACAAAAATGATAAAAACGGTTGTAATCCCCACAAGAACGAACATCACAATAATCATCGCGTGCTCTTTCTCCATGGCCGCAATAAAAGCACGTCTGTAATCTCTCCAGCTTTGCACAGTCACTTTTTCTAATAAATCAGCCTGCTTTTGGCCGCTTTTTTCTTGAGCAAATTTTCGCCATAGCAGGGAAGTTTTTTCGCACCCTTGTTCGAGTCTAACATTCGGCTTAAACTTTATATGTATCCAATTGACCCTTTTTAGAGGTTCATCCATCCCACAAAGTAACTGGGCCTGTTCAAACGGCAAATAAACCAAGGAACCGTCCTCTCGCGCCAAACCGCTTCGCGAAATGTCGCTATAGTAAAAGGTACTTGTGTTAACGATCGCCGTGCCGGCCCCGGCCAAAGCGCCTTTCGCAGTCAGGGGAAAACAACTTACCGCAAGAGCTATCCTGGCTGGACTGGCGTCAAAAGAATATCTGCCTTTAACGTCACGCACCAGCACCCGGTCAATTCCTATTACACAACCTGGAAGATTCGGGTCATAAATCGCTTCGAATGCCCTCGACGCATCGTCTTTACGATAATATAGTGTTTTGCCAAAGTCGGTGGCTCCGCTATGCCTGACCGGGTCAATACCCATAATTTCAACGCCTATATTACGCTCCGTGCCGACCGGACTTATCAATGCGTAGCTCTTTATTACAGGGGAAACTCCCTCCACAAAGTCAGCCTGTTCCAACATCCTTACAAAACCTTCGTAGTATGCAAAGCCAACAAGTGATTCCGTACCGACAACACAATCGCCCACAAAGCTGTGATTTTTCTGCTTGAAATCGGTCACCAGACCTGTCATTACAGTCATTACTATAATGACGATGAACACGCAAAGAGCTACAGCTAAAAACGCCAGATAGCTGATGCGTTTGGTGAACAGATAACGAAATGCCAGGATAACTTTATACATTCTTAAACTTGCTATTCATATCTTAAGATATTAACGGGCCTGGTCTTTATCGCAACAATCGCCGGCACCAATGCTCCGATAACGGCTGCCAGAATCGCTGCCAATACGATAACCAGAGCTGCACTCCAATCGACTTCATTAGGTATCCTGCTGAACATATAAACGCTGCTTTTCCAAAGCTTCAATCCAAAAATTATTCTGATCCATCCCTCAATAATATTTATATTTTTTGTCACAATATATCCTAGTACCGCACCCGCTGCTGAGCCGACAATCCCAACGCAGGCACCAAAACCGATAAAAACCCATGCCACGGAACTGTCTGCCGCCCCGCAACTTTTTATTATTGCAACATCTTTCTGCTTAGTCATCACAACCATATAAAATATGCAGAAAATCAAGAGAATGACGCTTAAACTCACCACGCCGAATATCAGTAAAAGAAGCCCCATTTGTTTTCGAAACTCGGCAACGTATTGGCTTTGCATCTGTTTTGATGTTTCGATGCTGGTATTTCCAATCAGATGCGAGCCCCAACCAAGCTGCTCTGCAGCGAAAACTTCCCACAGGCTCCAAATCTTTGCCAGCGCAACATCCGCATCAGCGTTATCGATGAGTTTAATATGTACTTGGTGAGCAATCTGACCGTCCTGGCCGGGACACAATACTTTCTGCAATTCTTCTAAGGGCAAATAGATAAATGTCTTATCAACCTCATAAATTCCTGTGAAAACGATATCCGCGACTGTAAATCCCACAGTCTTTCTCTTAAACCGCCCCTCTCCACCGGCCCCAGTGTCCGTCACGGTCCCTGTCGTGAGAACAACCTGCTGGCCAATCATCTTTTCTGCCGAGCCAAAGTCATACTCATCGGTATTTTTATTCGGCTCAGCCACTACACCAATACCCAGGAACCCACCAACCTTTTCCGCAAAACCCGGCGTCGCAAAAGATGGCTCCTCGGACGATTTGCTCTGTCTAAGCAGAAAACGCTTAAAGTTGGTTACCCTGGTTCTTGCCGCTGGCTCAATTCCCCAAACCTCAACGGCGCGGACGTTACCTTTACCCAAATGCAAGAGTCCCGGCACTAATAGTGTCGCTGTGGCTGCTTCAACCTGCCGGATTTGCTTGAGCTGCTCGATAAAAAGAGAGTATTTTGCGAACTTAATCGGAGGAGTAATAACAACATCGCCCAGAGTTTCAACCGCGCTGCGTTCAAACGCATTGATAAAACCGTTGAATAGGCTGGCAACAACTATCAGCAGTGCAGCCGAAAGCGCAACTGCAGCAATACTCAGCAAAACAATTTTTTTCTTACGCAGGTATCTGAGCCAGAGAAACAATTTCAGCATATCAAGTCCAATCGATTTACTCCGGAGCAGGCTTTAACAATGGGAACAGCACCACATCACGAATGCTCGCAGCGCCGGTCAGAACCATTACCAATCTATCAATTCCGATACCCAACCCCCCTGCCGGCGGCATACCGTATTTCAATGCCGTTATAAAATCAGCGTCCATTTTTGCCATCGATTCATGCTGCCCTCGAAGCTGGATCCTGAAATTCTCCTCTTGAACGACGGGGTCGTTCAACTCTGTATAAGCGTTAGCCACTTCCATTTTCGCGATATACAATTCAAACCGCTCAGCGTATTTCGTTAGCTGCTGTTTAGAGTCTTTTCTGCGTTTGGTTAAGGGACAGAGCTCCGCAGGGTAATCAATCACAAAAGTCGGGTTAATGAGATTTTCCTCGACGGTGGACTCAAACACCTCACTGATAACTACTACATCGTCCATCTCAGCCTGCTCCAGCCCCAGCTGAGCCGCCCTTTTCCTTACCGCGGCAATATCATCAATATCGCAGCCGCTGTATTGTTTTAGCAGCTCAGCGTACGTAGCCCGTCGCCACGGCTTAGCATAACTAATTGTCATATCGTCGAATTGAACTTGACCGCCTTGGCAGTATTTATTCACAAGCACACAGATAATCTCCTCCGTCAAATCCATCATCACATTGTAGTCAGCATAGGCCTGATATAATTCCAGCATTGTAAATTCAGGATTGTGCCGTCTGCTCAAGCCTTCATTGCGAAAATTTCGGTTTATTTCAAACACCTTTTCCATCCCGCCGACCAGCAGTCTTTTCAGGAACAACTCCGGCGCAATCCGCAGGAACAGGTCCATATCCAAACTGTTATGATGTGTTACAAACGGCTTTGCTGCAGCGCCGCCGGCTATTCGTTGCATCATCGGTGTCTCAACTTCAAGAAAACCTCGGGTCTGTAGAAATTCTCTAATGGTAGATATAATGGCGCTGCGTTTCTTGAACAACTCCATCACTTCAGGATTAGCCCACAAATCCACATACCTCTGACGATAGCGCAGGTCAATATCTGCAAGACTATGAAATTTCTCCGGCGGCTGGCATAAACTCTTGCTCAACAATGTCAGGCTGTCAGCCCATATAGTAATCTCACCGGTTCTGGTCTTACCCAACTGACCGGCAGCGCCAATTATATCGCCAGGCTCAAGCAATTTTACAAGCGACCATCGGTCACCAAGCAGTTTCTGGCTCAGACCGATTTGAATGGTACCGCTCCGGTCCCGCAAGGTCATAAAAATCAACTTGCCCATATCCCTCAGCAGGACAATTCTGCCTGCACAATTGGCGCGTTGATTTTCATCTCCATCAACAAACCGTCGTTTGACAGCTTCGGCAGGCTCGGCCCCTTCATATCTGCTGCCGTAAGGATCGACACCCAATTCCTTAATGCGGGACAGCTTCTCCTGCCTTTGTCGTTCAAATTTGTTTATATCTTCTGCGTTTGCCACCGCACACCTCTTTAGCAGCCTCTAATGCTCCACTGCTGCCTGTCCGGTATTCGCCGCCTGAATCAATTTAGTTCTAACAACCAAAGTACCTATCGCTAACTGGGGGTCAGCCTTAAGGGTCTCCTCCATTGAATGTTTTTTGAGCAGTGTGCTGCCATTTTCGTGGCCAACTTTAACCAGCACGTCGTTGTTTCTCTGCACATCGATCATCTTCTTAAGCTCATCGCTTCTCAATTTAACCTCAACATTTGGTCCGACACCCCAATCTTTTCTGCCTCGTTTCTTCGTTGCATCCTGACTCTCAACCTTCTGGCCAGACGGTAGATGATAATACGCCATCGTATACTTTAGCTGCGCCCCGCTGCCGGGATTCGTGGTTATGCCCTGCACGCTGCCTTTACCGTGAGTCCTTTCTCCAACCAGGATTGCCCGCTTATGTTGCTGGTCAGCCAATGCACCTGCTACTATCTCCGAAGCGCTGGCTGAATCGGAGTTTATCAGCACAACCATCGGGTAATTAGGATGTGTTCCCGCCTTCCTCGCCGAGGCATATGTCGGCAAACTGCCAAACCCAGGCTGTGTCCTGACTATCAACCCCTCTTCGATAAAATCATCGGTCACCTCAATTGCACTATTAAGAAGACCACCGGTATTGAATCGCAAATCCAAAATCAATCCTCTCAAACCTTCTGCTTCGAGCTGAGTCAGTACCTGCTCCAAATCCCTCGCGGTTCTTTCTGAGAAATTGGTAACGCGGACATAACCAATCTTGTTCAGGTCGTCAACCATATAAAGCCACTTGCCTGCTTCAGTTCTTTGCCAGCCGCGGATTGTCGGAACGGTTATCTTGGCCCTGGTGATGGTAATATCCCGCGTCTGCGTCTGGCCCGGCCGTCTTATCGCTAATGTCACTTTTGTACCAGCAGGCCCGGTAATTTTCTTGACCGCACAGACCAGAGACATATCTTTAGTCTGAACCCCATCGACCGTTTCTATCACATCCTCTGCATCAAGACCGGAATTGTATGCCGGAGTATCAGGCAGAAGACTCGCTACTGTCAGTAGCCCCTTCTGTTTTGAAATCTCTATGCCAATACCCGTAAACTCATTGGTCATTATCTTTTCAAAATCCTGCACCTGTTTGGGCCAAACTATAACGGTATAAGGGTCAAGTGAAGAAAGAGCTGCTTCTGCGAAGTGCGCAATCAGCATTCGGTCGGGCAACTGAATAGTTGTTGCATTCAGTGCCAGCACCTTTTCAAAAACCTCTATAAACTTATCCTTGCTCACACCCATTGGCAACTGGTTCACCTCCGCCATAATTGACGTCAGACCCACTGACCAGGCTGCGAGCTTCCTGCTATCGGGGCGTGTAAAAAAGGCCTCTGCGGTTTTGCCCGATGACCCTTCGGTCAGACCCTGTAAAGAAGGGGCCAAAGCGGAAGACAGCCCCACGACCTGTGCCAACAATTCGCAGCGTCTGACAGCTTTGGTTGTCATCTGACGATAATCGATAATGCTGACATAATTGAAACTCAGGGCGTTAACAGCCTTGATAAACATCTCTTTGCGGACACCTTCAAAACGCTCTTTACTGCTCTCACAAGGGCTGTCTTGAAAAGATGCTTCAGTACCAGCTTTCTCTATAAGTTGTTCGGCATAATCCGAATATGCCTGGTCGTCGGGATAAATTGCCTGCAGCCAGCTATAGCAAATCAGATACGCATCAAGCCATTTGCCCTTTGATTCTAATTCAGCAGCTTTTGTCTTGACTTTTTGGAAAGTTCCCTTCACAAACGAGTCCGACAAAAGCGCGTCCTTTTGCGTCTCATTCGCAAACTCACAGGCCCTGGCAATGACTAAAAGCACTCCTGAAACATTGTTTATATCATTTACATCGGTAACATGGTTGCTATCTGCTACGATTCGAAACTTATTCACTTCCGTCAATTGTTCCTGGTACGCAGCTTCCCGAACCAACTGCCGCTGTTGATTTATAGCCTGGTATTCATCGACAATCTTTGTTAGACCGGCTAAATTATTGAACTGTGGCCCCGGACCCTGGCCGGATTGTTTTATCAGCTCGCTGGCAGTATCGAATTTGCCCTCGTAGATTAACCCGCACGTTGTGTCAACAACATTAGCCCCGGCCACGTAACCATGCGGAGCTTCAACAATAGGTACATCAACCGGTGCCCGGCAGCCGGCCAATCCAAAGACAATGAGTATTAGCCCGCTTAAGCCGATCAAATTTCGGATCTGGTATTTTTTATCTGGCATCTGGTAACTCGTATCTCGCAAACAACACGCCCAACAAAAGTAAGCTACACATTATTCAATACTTTTGCTCGCTGTCTTGCTTAATAAAACTATGCTTTTCTACAAACACTCACTTGCCTTTCCGGCGCAACCCAAAACATGCAGCTTGTGCTTAACCATGTTTTTAATGGCCTCTCTCGCCGGGCCGAGATACTTACGAGGGTCGAATTCACTTGGTTTTTCGGCAAGAACCTGCCTAATCTTGGCAGTGAGTGCCATCCGCAAATCCGTATCTATATTGACCTTGCAGATTGCCATTTTTGCTGCCCTGCTGATTGCCGACTCGGGTACGCCGATAGCATTAGGCATACTGCCGCCGTATTTATTGATAAGGTCTTTAAATTCATCCAAAACGCTGCTTGAACCGTGCATAACCAAAGGAAATCCCGGCAGTCTTTTGCTAATCTCCTGTATCACATCAAAAGCCAGTTTCGGCTCCTTTTTGAACTTGTAAGCGCCGTGGCTTGTGCCGCAGGCAACTGCCAGCGAATCACAACCACTTCGCTTTATAAACTCGGTCGCCTGGTCCGGGTCGGTCAAGTGCTTGCTGATATCATCGTGGCTTACGCCCACCACATCTTCCTCGATACCGCCCAACTGACCTAATTCGGCCTCAACAACTACACCGTGTGCATGGGCATATTCTACCACTTGCTTGGTAATCTTAATATTTTCCTCAAAAGGTTTGTGCGACGCATCTATCATCACCGAGGTAAAACCATCATCAACACACTGCTTGCAAAGCTCGAACGTATCTCCGTGGTCAAGATGCATCGCAATAGGAATATCAGGATTTTCCTCTACTGCAACATTTATAATCGCCTTCAAATAGCTCATGGAGGCATATTCCCGGGCGCCTCTGGATATCTGCAAAACAAGGGGGGCTTTCTCCTCGCTTACAGCACTTATAATACCCTGCGTAATCTCCATGTTATTTACGTTAAACGCACCAACTGCGTAACCGTTCCTGTAAGCCATTGCGAACATCTTTTTCGTATCAACTAACGCCATCGAATCCTCCTTAAATCATCTTGAATAAAAAGACAACAAATCTTTTTGGCAGACACGCTAGGGCACAAGTAATAAGAAACGGTGTTCCCTGTTTCGGCAATCTGCTGTGTACTTATGGAATAGACAATTGACTTCAATTTCTTCAATGACCTTCCGCACCAACCAGCCCCATATACCTTCCATGCCCAACCGCGAACTCGGGGACACCCTGCGGCCATATACTAAGAACAATTGCATGCCTATTCAGCGAGGCATCCGCGTTATACGTCAGACCCCAGCATACTCTGTGATACTGCCTTATAAGGGTTATTTCACTTTGTATATTTGCGCTATAATCAAAATCATACTGCTGCGAGAAAACAAGGGTGTATCTTGGGTCGAGAACATATGTGACCGCAAAAGTAACCGCATTCGTGCCTTTTTCATCCAAAATCTGAATCCGCCTCAAATATCTGCTGCCAATATAATAACTTAAATTGGGCCAGACCAGACGCGAAAAGCCGACATTAAACTGCTCGACTGTACCGCTTTGCATATCACAATACATATCACTCAGTACCGCCATGGTATCGCTCACACGCCAGATATAATCCGTGTTGAAGTAGCTGCGCCTCGGTCCAAATATCTCAAATCTGTGAAGATTGTTGGTGAGGTCGCCACTGAAAATATTAGGTGCCGAAAGCACACGCAGCGGCGCTATGGGCCGACTCCAAATAAGCTGGTCCGGCGCAGGTTCGGAATCAGAAGCACTGCTTGACTCGCCCACCCAAGTAACACCCATATCCAGCCGCATCCAGTCAACGGTGCTCTGTTTCCCTGCAGCCTGTCTTTTGGTTTGCAGTAGCTGAGAGAGAGCTAAATTCAACGCATCATGCTGTTCAACAACCGAGTCGGTCTCCTTGTAAACGACAGCATTCAACTGCGGCTTTACGACATGCCGTAATTGGTTCAAATCCCAAAGACGCGATTTCGCATTCGGATAAATCTTCCAATATTGTGTTGACGCGCGAACACCGGCTTCTCCAACCAAAATGCTATCTTCGCCAAACCTGCCCGATTTGCTCCCATCCACAAGCGTTCTGGTAAAACCGCTGCGGTCATCGTACCCAAATGTTCCAGCTGCAAAAGGCAGAATCTTAAAAGAACCCGCCTTCACCGGCATATCAAACTCGGTTCTGTGTGATACGAACGAAAACTGTTCTTGGCTAATGGTTGTAGTGTGCTTTTCACCTGTTTTTTGTTGTAAGCGGCTAACCTGGGTATCACTGTACAAAGTTAACTTGTCATCAAAAAGCGACTGTCCAGTCAAGTGGTACTCCACACTGGGCAATTCCTCCAACTCATCGGCAAAATTGTTTATGCGCCCCTTGCCCAGCAGGGACACCGCCCAGTTATCTTCGAGACGCTTCAGATGAACATAAGTTTCCTCTCCAGCACCGACGTTAAATTCGCCGCGATAATACCCCTCTAAAAAATTCTCATCAGATGCATAACCAATGCCGGTTGTAAGTTGCCAATTGTAGGGGAGAAACTGGCGGTGCACCCAGCTGAACCGGCCGCGAAGCTCTTGGGCAGGCTCAAGATTCCGCCGAATCTCATTCCTGCCAAGCCGGTCTTCGCCGCTATCGCGAATGACATAACCTAAGAGTCTGCCAAAATAGTCTTCCCTGCTATAATCGATTTCAACACCCATACCAAAACCTCGCTTGCCGAAGTAATCTACCGCCAGCGTACTATCGACTCCCTTGGGCTCTCGCAACCCCAACATTCGCGATAGATACCATCGCGTCTCAACAGACGTTCCCCAGATGCTGTCCCGACCGATACGCACACTTTTAAGCGGAACATCAGACCTTTGCAGATTACTGCGCATAAACGGCCAGTAGAAAACCGTTTGCTTCCCCATTTTCATACGCACATCGCGCATTTGGGCATCATAACTACTGTCAGAAACCTTGTTTTCTTGCGCATCGACAGTGGTAGTATCAGTAATAATCACACTCGAGGCATTGAGCGAAATCTGAGGCCTGTAAAACTCACTGCTTGTCACAGTAACATTCTCAGCGGCAAATTTATTCTCCGCCAACTGCCGCAACTTCGCCGCCCGGACATAAATCGGAATCCCCCTGCCAACATCGAAATTCCTCATCACCGCGTTGACCGCAATGGCTTTTTTCCTTTGAAAGTCGTAGTACATCTCATCGGCCCGAATTGTTCGCTGCCCTTCGGTCATCACAACATCGCCGGACATGTAAATCGCTCTGACACCTCCCTTGGCCAAAACATCTTCGGTGCCGGTCTGCTCTTTACCCACTTGAAGCTCCCGACCGGAATAAAATACAACAGCGTTATCAGCCTGCAATTCCAGCAAACCACCCTTTTCGTCCTGCTTTTGCCATAGATAGAACCTGCCGATTACTGTTGCGATGTCCGTCCGGTCAGGCGCTTTCGCGGATTCTATCTTCGGGGCCACTTCACCGGCAGGAGCTATATTTACCGGATATACGAAACGGGGTTTTTTTACTTCCGCCGGGGCAACAACCTTCTTAACAGGTTTGCCCGGTTTTAGTGTTGCCAACTCCTTACCCGGTTTTTCTGGCCAAACCTGTTCCGGAGGCAATTCGGGTACCACCGCCCCCGGCTGAATGACAAACTCGGGCCTGATAGGCACAGCTAAAGCCGAGGCCCTTTTGTAAAGGTCCAACGCCGAAGGGTCGGCAATTTCTCTTTTGTCTGCTGTTACAAAAACTTCGCCGCTAACGCTAAACCGAACCACCATGGACCGGCCCTGTTCAACAATGGTTTGGCTCAAATCGGTCGTCTTGCCAATTTGCGACTCTTTAACCGAAACATTGCCTTCCAGGTACACCCTTGCGTTGTAGTCGATACTAACCCGCCCGCGAAATTCAGTTGTTACACTTTCCAGCCATACTACAGCAGTATCACTGGAAAACTGATTGGCCCCTATTGACATCGAAAATCCATCTGGGAAAACCAAAGTATGCTCGCCGGTAGTTAGCTGGTAGCTTATAAGACTACGACCTGTCAGATGCAGGTCCTGACCAATCCAACTCCGCTGATCCAGGCGGACATCTGTTGCACCTCCTGGCACTGGCGAAGCCTCGCCCTTTTGACTTTCAATAGCTGATGCAACTGCCGCCGGCAAGAAAACTAACAAACCCAACACGACCAGTATTTGCTTTTGTGTACTCATCGTCCCTTATCTTACAAACCAGTCTTCCGATGGCACTTTTCGCAAATTATAGCCGCTTGTTTCGGCAAAGCCAGCAAAAATCTCCCTAATAATAACGATAACTTGACTTATCTGAAATAATCCTGTAAAAGGGGATAGGTTAAAATAGCAAAGAAAAATAAGACATCTGGTATGGCTAAAAACGAGTATTCAAAATACCAAACCCAGGTTATTGCCGGCTATTACGAAAACCTCGATACGATAATGCTCCAGAAGCTGGGTGAACTGGCGACCGACTTGTATTTAGCCCAAACCAAGGCTAAAAAGGACAAGCTTTGGCAAAGGGCGCATAAGGCTATGATAAAGCTAAAGGTTCCGCCGGCTATTATAAACCACATAATGCAAAAGCAAAGCGTGGAGATATTGGCGAAGAATCTGCAGGATTGGCTTGGCAGCGAACAGAAAAAAAACCAGCCAAATCGACCGCACATTGGCAGAAAACAAATATGACCGAAGGCTATTTGACTTCAGTAAAAACATATTCAACCTCCGATGGAAAGAAGCTCAGCATCCAGGACATGCTGGACTATTTCGTACAAAAAGGTGCCATGCGGGTCTCAGACCTGCACCTTAAAGTTAGCGCACCTCCTACGTATCGCATCGACGGAGACCTGGTAAAACTCAAAGGCCCGCCGGTAACCCCGCAAATTATAAAGCAGCTTATATATCCGCTCCTGTCCAACGAGAACTTAACCAAATTCGAGAGCGAACACAGCGTCGATTGCTCCTATAGGTTCGGGGCATTGCAGTTTCGAATAAATGTCTTCCAGGAAAGCGATGGCATCTGCGCCGCAATCAGAGCGCTATCGCTGAATATCCCTCAGGTAGAGGAAATCGGTTTTCCCAACAATGTTTGGGAAGACATCGTCGAGCGAAAGCAGGGTCTTATTCTCGTAACAGGTATCACCGGTGCCGGCAAATCTACAACAATCGCGTCACTAATCGACCGAATCAGCGAAAAACGCGCCTGCAGAATCATAACCATAGAGGACCCCATAGAGTACATCTTTCAACAGAAACACTCGATAATCTCTCAGCGGGAGATCGGAAGGGACGTTAAATCCTTCATCGATGGACTAAGGTCAATGATGCGGGAGGACCCTGACATAATATTTGTCGGAGAAATGCGCGACCCCGAAACTATAGCCATGACACTGATGGCTGCAGAAACAGGCCATTTAGTTTTTTCCTCGCTGCACACAAGAGATGCTACCGGAACAGTAACACGGATACTCGATTATTTCCCGGAAGGCAGACAAAGCGAGGTGCGAAACCAGCTCTCGCTCGGACTTTCACATATCATCTGCCAAAAACTCCTGCCCCACAAAGATGGACTTGGCAGAATCGTGGCTATGGAGATACTCAATAACAATAACTACGCCTGTGCCAACCAGATACGCATCGGCAAAGTAGAGCAGCTGTATTCCCTCCTGCAAACAAAGACCAAAGACAGACCCGATGAGAAAATGATGACCATGGAAAGCCATCTCGCCCAGCTGGTAAAAGAGGACAAAGTTGACCTCGCAGAGGCCCAGAAATGGGCCAATGATTTAGGTTCTTTCGCCGATGCCATGAAGCGGGATTGACCCCAACTCCCGATGTCATTCCCGCACACGCGGGAGTCCATTGTCAAGTCCTGATTTAAAGTTGTCACTTTTAATTTCCATATTCACATTCCGTCTTAAGTTAAACCTGCACGACTGAGCGTAGCGAAGGAGGGCAGGT
>Ga0315294_10001094_pt1 | contig 29182 bp, 31 predicted proteins | sample YL17G13_40_MG_FD_203626 | JGI IMG/M metagenome (GOLD analysis project Ga0315294, IMG submission 203626) | Sediment microbial communities from Yellowstone Lake, YNP, Wyoming, USA - YL17G13_40 | ecosystem: Environmental > Aquatic > Freshwater > Lake > Sediment | place: USA: Wyoming | collected... | reverse complement strand
GCGATTACGGCATCGCCGAGTGGTGCCGGTTCGACATCGGCATCGTGCGAGGTTTGGCGTATTACACCGGGCCGGTCTGGGAGGTGCACGACCGCAAGGGCGAACTCCGGGCGATCTTCGGCGGCGGGCGATACGACCGACTGCTCTCTGAGATGGGCGGCAAGACGATGCCCGCCTGCGGCTTCGGTTGTGGCGACGTGGTGCTCGGGATTCTGCTGGCGCAGCGAAACCTGCGACCCGAGTTCGCCCGGCAGGCCGATTACTTTGTGGCCTCGCCCGTCGAGGCCAACTTCAGCAACATGCTGCGGGTTGTGCGTCACCTTCGGGCATGCGACCTGGCGACACAATATGACCTTCACGGCGGGGGCGCCCTCAAGCGGCAGATGAAGAAGGCGGCCGATGCCGGCGCCCGGTTCGTGGTCATCGTGGGGACCGAGTTCAGCACCAGCCGCCGCGTGACCCTGCGCGACATGCAGTCGGGCGAGCAGCACGACGTGCCCCTGGACGAACTGGGCGGCTAGAACGGTCTATGGCCAACCGCAAGGTCATCTACGAAGCCTGCTTCGAGGATTACCTTCGGACGGCCGGCGTGCCGTACGTAGCCGTGGACGAGGCCAAGAAGGCCCTGTTTGCCGGGGTTCGGCTCAAGAGTTTCGACTTTGTCGTATACAGTGCCGCCGGGCCGAACCTGCTGGCCGACGTCAAGGGGCGGCGGTTTCCTGCCCGCGGCTCCAAGGGCGGGAGGCGCTGGGAGAACTGGACCGAACGCGAGGACCTCGAAAGCCTGGCACGGTGGGAAGAGGTTTTTGGTTCCGGTTTTGCCGGGGTTCTGGTATTCTGTTATCATCTGGAGGAGGTGGAGGCGTCGGCCCGGTTCGAGACGGTGCACGGGTTTCGCGGCGAATACTTCGGCCTCGTGGGCGTCTACCGTGATGCGTATGCCGCGGCGTGCCGCCTGCGAAGCCGCGCGTGGGACACCGTAAGCGTGCCGACGGCCGTTTTTCGCGAGATGGTGAGGCCCGTCGCCTCGTTCTTCTGAGGGCCTCCGGGAGGGGACGAGTGGACGAGACGCGTTGGACGCGCCTGCGGCGGGCGATCCTGGCGGGGGCGGCGGCGGCGACCGTGCTGGCGTGCCTCGTGGCGCCGGCGGGGGCGAGGCTGGCCCCGACGCCGACGCCTAAACGGGAGGTCGCGCAGCCGCAGTTTGTCGTTCCGAATCTTGCCGCCGCCTTCATGTGCCTGGCGGCGCTGGCCGTTCCGTGCAAACGCTTCCGGAGAACGTGACCTCGGGTCCATGCTCAACGGAATCACCCAAGAAAGGAGACGACGATGGACGGTAAAACGGTAGCCATTGGCGTACTTGTCGTGGCGGCCCTGCTGCTCGGCGGCATCGTGGTAAGCGGCCTGCACCAGGAGCGGGCGGCCTACGGCCAGGGGGGCGTGTACGCGACGTACCTGGCCACGTCGGTCCTGGTTCGCGACGGGTTCTGCAACTTTGCGGTCATCGACACGGCGTCGCGCCGCATGGTCTTCTACGACATCGAAGTGCCCAAGTTCGACCTGAAGCCGAGCGCTGGGCAAGGGCGCATGCTGACAGCCGACTTCCCGCACAAAGAGTAGCGGTCCGGGGCATCGTGATTCGCATGGAGAATCAAGCATGAAAACCAAAGACCTGATCCTCATCGCCCTGGTGTGTGCCAACGTCACGCTGGCCGCCGTGGCGCTCGTCGTCTACGTCGGGAAAGCCGAACCCGCCGCCGTCGCCGCCACCGACATGCGCTCCGGCGACTACCTCATGGTGACCGGCTCCGTCTCAAGCAGCCGTGAGGGCCTTCTCGTCATCGACGTGGTGGCCAAGCGGGCGAACCTGTACGTCCCGAAGCCGGGCGTCACCACCGCCGGCCAAACGTGGGAACTGACGGGCACCCGCAACCTGGCGACCGATTTCGGCGGCGGCAGGCCGTGAGGCGCCGGGGCCGGTGAACTTCCGGATGTCCCCATGACGTGGTCTGTGGAATCGTGCGCCCGCCGCGTCGAGGAAGGCGAGCCGATTGGCCGCCAGGAGGCGCTGGCGCTCCTGGCGTCGGCCGAGCGCGACCCGTGGCCCGTCCTGGCGGCGGCCGACCGGGTCCGCCGCCGCTACCGCGGACTCACCGTCCACCTGTGCAGCATCGTCGCCGTGAAACTCGGCCGCTGCGGCGAAGATTGCCGTTGGTGTGCCCAAAGCGCTCACTGGTCCACGAACATCCCCGCCCACGGACTGCTTTCGACGGCGGAACTGGTGCGAGCGGCCGAGGCGGCGGCCGCCGCGGGCGCGGAACGGTTCGGCCTGGTGACGAGCGGCGGCAGGCTGTCGCGGCCCGAACTCGACTCGGTCTTCGCGAGTGCCGCCGCCATCCGCGAGCGCGTGGGCCTGGGCGTGTGCGGGAGTTTCGGCGCCCTCTCGGTCGAGGAGGCCAGGCGACTGGCGGCCGCCGGCATCACGCGCTATAACCACAACTTGGAGACGTCGGCTCGACACTTCGCCGGCGTCTGCACGACGCACACGTACGATGACCGCGTCCGCACGGCCCGCGCCGTCTGCGAGGCCGGCATCGAACTCTGTTGCGGCGGCCTCTTCGGCATGGGCGAGACCGACGAGGACCGCGTGGACCTGGCGCTGGCCGTCCGCGACCTCGGGGCGCACGTGGTGCCGCTGAATTTTCTCCACCCTATCGCCGGCACGCCCCTGGCCGATGCCCGGCCGCTTGCGCCTATGAAGATTCTTTCGATCGTGGCCATGTTCCGGCTGGTTTTGCCGGACCGGATCATCAAACTGGCCGGTGGCCGCGAGAAAAACCTGCGCGAACTACAGCCTCTCATGTTCTTCGCTGGGGCCGACTCGTGCATGGTCGGCAACTACCTGACTACGAAGGGCCGGCCCGCCGAGGACGATTTGCAGCTGATCCGCGACCTGGGCTTCGAGATCGCCGGGGCAGGGGGGGCGACGCGTGGAAGCCATGGTTGACGGCGGGGCCGTCGCCATCACGGGGCTGGGCCTGGTCCTGCCTCACGGCGTCGGCCTGGGGGCGGCCGAGGCCGTGTTCGAGGGCCGAAGCGCGATCCGCTACCTGCCCCCTCTCGCGGGTCTGCCCGAGGCCACTGGCGCCGCCGTCTCCGGTTTCGCTTCGCCGCCGGGTGTCGAGTCGTGCGACCGGGCCGTCCAGTTTGCCGTGACCGCCGCCGACGAGGCATGGGCTCGCAGCGGCCTGGCCGCCGGCGGCTTTGCCGCCGACCGCGTGGCCACGGTCCTCAGCCTGAGCAAAGGATGCATGTTCTCGCTGGCCGACTCGGCCGACCCCCGCGACGATGGCTGGCCCGCCGCCTTTCAGGCCACGGCCGACGTGGCCGCGCGGACCGTGGCCGCAAGGCTCGGCCTCACCGGCCCGCTGGGCGCACCCGTCACAGCGTGCGCTTCTGGCGGGCACGCGCTCGCCTGGGGCGCGACGCTGATTCGCCGAGGCGTGGCCGACGCGGCGCTGGTGGGCGCCGCCGAGGCGTCGCTCCATCCGATGATCCTGGGATCGTACCGGCGGCTGGGCGTGTTGGCGGCGCCGCAAGGCGACCCCGCCACGTCGGTCCGGCCGTTTTCGGCCACGCGGCGCGGCTTTGCCATCGGCGAAGGGGCAGGGGTCCTGGTGCTGGAGTCGGAGGCATCGGTCCGCCGCCGCGGAGTCCGGCCCTTGGCCTGGGTCCGCGGATGGGCGAGGGGGTGCCAGACCTCCGGACTCATGGACATGGAACCCGGCGGTGAGACCCTTGCCCGCCTCATGGGCCAGGCCATGGACCGCGCCGGCGTTGTGCCGGCGGCGATCGACTTCGTTCACGCCCACGGCACCGGCACGCGGGCAAACGATGCCGCCGAGGCCCTGGCTATCCGGTCGGCCCTGGGGCCGGCGGCCGAAGGCGTGAGCGTTTCGTCAACCAAGGGTGCACACGGGCACCTTCTCGGGGCCGCCGCCGCGGTCGAGTTGGTCCTTGTCGTCCTGGCGATGGAGCGCGGGCTGGTGCCGCCGACTGCGAACCTGACGGACCCCGACCCCCAGATCCGGCTCGACTGTACGCCGCTCGCGCCCCGGCGGCGAGACATCCGCCATGCCCTGAAGATTACCTGCGGGTTCGGCGGACAGGCAATGGTGGCGGTCTTGGCCCGGCCATGAGAACCTAAGGGGATTCCGAGAACATGGCCGCGCAGAAGCGCGTGGCCCTGCCGTCCGAATCTCCCCGCTACTTGATCTCCGGCCGCGACATTTCCTTGAACCGCTCCGGCAAGTTGTCGTACGTCAGGCCCGAGCGGACGGCCTGGAGTTCGTTGGCTGTGGCGACGGCCTCGTCGTAGAACTTTTTGTAGATGGCGATGAGCACCGGCGGCACGTCTTCCTTCTCAAAGCGTAGGGCCTGGTCGCGCCACTCGCGCTGCGCCCACTGCCAGGCCGCGAGGGCATCGGCCAACTTCTGCGAACCTTCCTGGAAGAGGCGGCGGGCATCGACCTGGCGGCCGGCCTGGCGGGCGTCCAGGGAGGCCTTGAACGTGTCGTAGGCTGTCTGGCTCAGTTCCTTCGAGTAGTACGTAAGGCAGTGGCACGCCTGGCTGTAGGCGACCGGCTTGCCGAGCGTATGCCTGAGCGTGCCGTAGCGGTCATTGGCCTTCCGCATGCGGTCGTACCAGCCGTAGGCGATGAGGAAGGGGCTGCGGCCTTCGTCCTCCTCGATGCGCTGGCGGTAGTAGGCGGCCTCCTGGGCGCGGCCGAGTTTCTCAGCATAGATGCGGCCCATGGTCTCCAGGATTACGGCATCGTGGGGGTTCTTGCGGTAACCTTCTCGCAGAAAGTCGATGCCGCGCCGGATCCACTCGTATTTCCGCTCCTGCGATTGCCAGTGCACCGTGACATTCCAGACGATATTCCATGCGTGGTAGGCCCACATGTGCGGGTAGTCGCTCTGGAGGGCGGCGATCTTGGCGTAGCGGTCGAGGAGGTCGAAGTGGATCTTCTGCTGTTTCTCCTCCTCGACCTTGATCCACAGCCAGGCGACGTACGGTCCCCGGAAGCCGCCGAGGATCAGCGTCACCGCCTCGGACGGGAGGTCGCTGAGTTCCCGGACCGGCCGACCGGGCACGAGGCGGATGGTGGCCCCGGCGACCGTGTCGAAGCTGAACTGCGACGCGAGGGCCAGACGCCGCCCCGGCGATTCGTAATGGCCCAGGAGTTGCTCGCGGGCCGGTTCCACGACATACCGCCTCAGGGGGTAGACGACGCCTGCCAGCAGGACCACGATGACCGCCGCCAGGGCCGCGCTGCGACGCCAGTCGGTCCGGGCGGGGACGCCAAAATCGGGATAACTCATGCGGCCACCTCCCGGCTCCTGAACAGCAGCGTCCCGACGACCCAGAGCAGCACCACGCCGAGCATCGCCCATCCAAACATGGCGCCGAGTTCTCCGAGCGGTATCACGCGCCCCATGCTGACGGCCTCGCTCGGCATCATGGCCCGGAGGTCGGGCAGCGGCAGGACCAGGTGCTGAGTCAGGTCGAGCCAGCCTCGCCAACTGACCAGGGAGTCTGACCACTTGGCCAGTCGCACAGCCAAGGCGCCCACGGCTGTCGAATGAAGGATGAAATCGCGCGATATGCCGAGGATAAAGAACGCAATAGTCCCCAGGATGCTGACGAACCACGTGAACCGCGTGCTCAGGGCCACGCCGGCCGCCGCCAGGACAGTCCCGAAGAGCCAGACATAAAGCCCGGCCTTGGCGAAATGCCAGGCGAACGGCCCGCCATCCAGCCGCAGGCGCACGCTTTGCGGCACGAGGCCGAGGAAATCGTCGGCTGTCAGGCATTCGAGGCGCACCTCGAGCGGGCCGCCGTGCCAGAGATTGCGGTCGATGTAAAGGACCGTGGAGCGCGTCCCCTCCGGGGTGAACCGGAACGTCTGTTCTTTGCCGCCGAGGGTGCGGAAGGTGGCCTCGGCGGCAGGCTGAATCATCGCGGGGGCCCAGGCGTCGACCGACATGCCGATCTCAACGGCGGTATCGCCCGGCCCCAGGATGCCTCCCGGAACGCCCGCGAAGCGGAAGACGGCGACCGGCCTCGGCAGTTCCGGCCGGCCGACCAGCATGACGCGGCCGAACTCCTGGGCGGCCTGAACCACGGGCTCTTGCTCCAGCGTGACCTTCTGCCCGGCGGGGCCGACCAGGCGGACCCCGCTGGCCTTGGCGCCGACAGCGAAGCCGGCCTTCTCCGCCGTGATCTCAAGGAAAAGTTCGCCGGGCGGTGGCAGGTTCAGCACACCCTTGGCCGGCGGCGCGTCGGCGGCAAGAATGCTGATCTCAACAAGGCCCGACTGCGGGACCTCGGTGACCACCCGTGTTACGGGCGCCGCCGGGGCGTCGGGTTCCGGGGGGGGCTTGGCTTTAGGATTGACAAGAGCCACGGAGACCCGAACGGGTTCCTCGTCCTGCATCTGTGGCCGGCGCGTCGCGAGGCCCACGCGGACCGCGCACGGTCCGGACTGGGCCCACTCGGCCACGTGCGTCTCCGAGAGATTCCAGATCAGGCGCATGCCCGTTTCGCCGAGCACCCAGCGGACCGTGTGCGCCGAGGGCGTCTCGCCGGCGAAATGAACGTCGGTCTCCGGCAGAAGGTCGGGCGCGCGGTAGCGGAACGTCATGAGGGGGCCATGCCTGGCGGCGGCTTCGAGGGCATTGAGGTCCGCCGGGTGGACGGCGCGCGGGCGGGTTTCCTCGAGGCGAGTGACCGCCAGCGCCTGGACGTACCCCGCGCGGATCGAGATGTAAATGTACGCGCCGAGACCCACGATCGCCAGCATCGCCAAGACCAGAAGCGACATCCCCAGCGTCTTTCCGGCAACGATTTCGGCGCGGCTGACCGGTTTGGTGACTACGCTGAAGGCGACCCTGGATTCGACCTCGGCCGGAATGGAATACGTGGCCAGGAAGATGCCGATGACGACCGCCAGGACCGCCATCACGAAGAGGCTCGTGCTCGTGGCGGCCGGGATGGACTCGAAGACGGGATCGAACCGCGGCGAATAGAGGTCGGCCAGGATCAGGATCACGATCGCCAGAGGCGCCAGAATCCAAAGGCGCATCCGCATGGCCTGGCGGAAGGTGACCAGCGAAATGCCCCAGACGCGGGGCCAGGGCCAGAGCCGCCGCGCGGCCGGTGGCGACATCGGTGTGGAGGGCGGATTATCCATGGCCTTCGGCGGCGTCGGGCGGCGGGCCCTTGGCGGCGTCGATTCCAGGAGAAGGTTTCGCGGCCTCGGCCCCCGCGCGGATGACGCGCAGGAAGAGGTCCTCGAGCGTGGTCGCGGGGTGGGCGGCCGAAAGGACCTCGGCTCCGCCGCCCTCGGCCGCCGCCACGATGGCCGCACGCGTCTCGTCAGACACGCCGCGGGCCTGAAGTTGGAACACGTCGCGCACCAGCAAGAGGTCGCGCACGCGGCCGATCTTTAGCAGATGCCCGAGCGCCAGAATCCCGATCCGGTCGCACACGTCCTGCACGTCGCCCAGAAGATGCGATGACAGCAGGATCGTCTTGCCCTGGGTCTTGAGGTGCAGGATGAGGTCTTTCATCTCGCGCGTGCCGATGGGGTCGAGGCCAGACGTCGGCTCATCCAGGAGCAGCAACTCGGGGTCATTGACCAGGGCCTGGGCCAGGCCGATGCGACGGCTCATGCCCTTGGAATATTCCCGAAGTTGGCGGGCGCGGGCGCGGCGGTCGAGGCCGACCAGATCGAGGAGTGCGCCTGTGCGCTGGCGCCGCTGCCGCCGGCCGAGGCCGAACAGGCGACCGTAGAAATCGACGGTCTCTTCACCCGTCAGAAAACGATGGAGATACGATTCCTCGGGGAGATACCCGATCCGCTGGTTGAGCGCGGGCGTGCCCGGCGGCAGGCCGAGGACCTCGGCCTTGCCAGCCGTGGCAAAGATCAGTCCGAGGAGCAACTTGATCGTGGTGCTCTTGCCGGAACCGTTCGGCCCCAGAAGGCCGAAGATCTCCCCGGATTCCAGGACCAGGTCCAGCCCGACGAGGGCGTGAACCTTCTTGCGCCCCCAGAAGTCCTTGTAGACCTTCGTCAAGCCCTTCGTGACAACGGGCTTAGGCTGAACCATGCCTGGCTCTCAGGTTTAAGTGTCCGCGGGGCCCCTGCCGGCGGCCCTGTGACGGGAAGGGGACTAGCGGGGACCCACCAGTTTCTTGCGCATCGACTGGCGAACCGACTTCCTCATCTGCCGGCGCTTGCGCTCGCTCGGCTTCTCGAAGTAACTGTTCCGCTTGATCTCCTTCGTCAACCCTTCCTTCTCGCACAACTTCTTGAACCTTTTCAGCATCTGTTCGACACTCTCGTTACCTCTCGCACGAATCTTCAGCATGTCCCTTTCGCCGCTCCTTTCTCCAGCACCAGACGCAGTTCCCACAAAACTTCGACGGTTCAATATACTGCCCATTGCGTTGCCAGGCAAGCCCCTTCTTGCAGTAGCCGCAGCGTCCTGCTGGTCTATTACACGTGAAGCGATAGATTGCCGGGGGCCATGGTCACGCAATTCCGCATGGCCCATGGAGAAGCCACCTGCGCCATTTGGCCTCATTGACCAGTAACGATGCACTCCTGTGCCAGCGCCAAGGCCTACGTCCGATAATGCATGTTATGTTGCGCGGGCCTCAGACGGAACTCTGCGGCGATACGCGGTCAATCCGCGAGCACATCGTGGGCGTGGAACGTGAGCGCGACGTGACAGAAACCGGCGGCTACTTGTCGTTGTCCAGCAGGTCCTCGTCGGAGATCTCGAGGATATCGTCGCCTTCCTGGGCGGCGGGCGGCGCAGCCGGTTGCTTCTTTGGGCCGCCGGCCAAACGCTCAAGACTTGCCAGGACGTCATCGGGCTTGCGTTTGCCGGGCGGCGCGGAGATCTTGGGTTTGGCGGCGGCAGCCTTGGCGCCGTGTGCTTTGGCAGCCGGAGGCTTGGCGAGCGCAGCCGCCGGCTTGGCAACCGGGCTGCGAACGCCGTTGATTTCGACGGCAAAGGTCAGCGGCCCGATCTGGATTTCGTCGCCCGGATGCAGGGCCTGCTGCTCGACCTTCTGGCCATTGACGATCGTGCCGTTGCCGCTGCCGTTGTCCCGGATGATGAGCTGGTTGCCCTGATTGATGATCTCGCAATGGTGGCGCGACACGCTGGCCACGGCGATGATCAGGTCGCTCTCAGGATCGCGGCCGACCTTCGTGACGCCTGCGGCAATCTCCACCTGCTTATCCTGTGGCTTCCCCTTAACGAGGTGGAGTCTGGCTTGCATAGAAAAACCCTCCGGTCAACGGTCTCAGTCCTTCCCCGTATGACAGCGGGAGATTAGCAGGTGGCGTTTTGCGAATCAACAGAATTATGGAAATCGGAGGCCCCTCCGGGTCCCGGGGCACGCCGGGCGCCCCATGCCCTGTGGGCCGATTCCAGGATCTGAATCGTTCAAGCCTGCGTTGGGAACAGTCGATTAAATACGGTAGCGAACGCCTCCGGGAACGGCTTCTGCATAGCCAGGGGCTGTTTGCCCGCATGCACCCTGCGGGCAGCGCCGGGGTCAGGGTACCCCGGAAAAACCGGCGGATTCCGGCAGCGTCGCGCATTGTCCATGCTTTGCACCCATGGGCATCTCCCCTATCGCAGCCGGCCGAGCGTTAGCGTAACCCCTTGTGAAAGAAGGCTTTACAACTAGTCCTCTCCGGGACCGAGAGGCGGCTGGATTGGCAGACCGGGCCGGCTTGACAGCAGGGGGTGCCATCGTGCTAAGTATAGGATGGGGCAACGCTGCCTGAGCCAGATCGGATCGGGCTCTGCCCTGTGAGGAGAGTGTCATGGCGTACCGCAAGCGGACATTGCTGCCGATCGGCATTCACCTGGGCGCCGAGGCCGTCCACATGGCGCAGTTAGACCAGGGAGAGGGCGATGTCAAGGTCCTATCCAAGGCGAGTTTGTACTTTCCCGCCAGGAACACCGATCTTCAGGTGACGCTTGACGACAACGAGGACGGCTATTCCAAGGAGGCCCAAGAGGAGAACCTGGAACTCGGCCTCTCGTTCATACGCAAGCGGATCAGCGGCGACGGGTTCCGCGGCAAGGATGCCGTCATCAGCCTTCCGGCTCATCACCTGATGATCCAGCACGTCCGCCTGGGAACGATGCAGCCGGAAGAGTTGGCCCCAGCCCTGGCGTCCGAACTCCGCGGCAAGTTGCCCTGCGATGCGCAGCAGGCGGTGATCCGGCACATCGTGGCGGGCACCGTTTCGGAGAACAACGAGGCCAAGCAGGACATCATCGTTCTGGCCGCACGCCGTTCTGTGGTCGAGAAGCACGTGGCCAACATGGACCGCATCGGCCTGCACGTCATCGGCGTCGGCGCAGAGCCGTGCGCCATGTGCTACGCATACGGGTATGCGGCCGCGCACGCCCCGCCCAGCCAGGAAGGCCCCCTGAGCCTCATGGTGGTGCACCTGGGCATGCGGACGACCCATGTGGCCATCGCCCGCGGCCAGGAAACGACGTTCGTCAAGGAAGTGCTCCAAGGCACGCACCAACTGACGCGGTCGCTGGCGCAGGCTCGGAGCATCCCGATCGGGGAGGCCATGGCGCTGAGGGAGTCCTGGCGCGCTTCGCCGACGCCGCAGCACATCGAGGCGGCCGTGGAGGCGTACAACAGCATCCGGCCGGCCCTCGAGCACCTGGCGGAAGAAATCGAATCATGCCTGCGCTATCATGCTTCGCTTGCCCGCGGCGCCCGGGTCGACCGGGTCCATTTTGTCGGTCCGGACGCCTGCGACCGCGGCCTGGTTCGTGTCTTGGGCACGTGCCTGAACCTGCCATGCGAGGTGGGCGATCCGATCGGGACGGTGCTGGGCCGGCCGGATAGCGAGCACGCGGAGCCGCACATGGCCGTGGCGGTGGGTCTGAGTCTCTTTAGCGCCGAATAACAGGGAAGGACGGTCGAATGCGCGTCATCAATTTTCTGCCCGACGATTACCTCCAGCGGCGAAGCGACCGCCAGGCCAACCTCGTGTGCCTGGGCCTGGCGGGGGCGTCCGTCGTGCTGCTGGCCCTTGTGACGGCGTACACCTACTGGAACGCCCTCGGCACGGCGGCCGAACGCGCCGACGTGGACCGCCGGTACGCGGAGGCCAGCCGCCAGATCGATCAACTCAAGGCCCTCGAGGAACACAAGGCGGGCCTGCTGCACAAGGTGGACCTGAGCGCCGCCCTGCTTGAGCGGGTGCCGAGAAGCTACGTGCTGGCCCGCCTGGCCAACTACCTGCCCCCCCACACGAGCCTGACGATGCTGACGATGCGTGTCGAGGAGGTCGACGTTCCCAAGCCGCGCGACGCGTCCGGCGCGGCGCCGCCCAAGGGCAAGGATGAACCCGTCAAGGTGAAGCAGGTGAAGTTCCGGCTCGAAGGGCTGGCCCAGACCGACATTGAAGTGGCGGAATTCATCACGCGGCTCAACGCTGACCCGCTCTTTGCAGACCTGGACCTCATGTTCTCGGAGGAGTTTGCCTACGAAGACGCCGCGACGATGCGGCGGTTCCAGTTGACGCTGCGGCTGAGCCCGAAGGCCGAGCAGATTCTCGAAACGGCGTCGGCGCCGACCGCCATCAAGCCGGACAAAGGAAAGGGTGCATCATGAAAGGCCCGGTTCGCATCCTCCTGACGGTTCTGGGCATCGCGGGTGCGTCGGCGGCCCTGGTGCTGCTCGTCGTGTTGCCGCTGCGGCAGCGCGCCCAAGAGGACCGCGCGATCGTCTTGGAGCGCCAGGGGCAACTGGTCAGGCTGGAGCGCGTGGCCCAGCGTATCGTCCACCTCCAGACGGAGATCAAGCGGCTCGAAGAGGCCCTGGCCTTCTTTGACGGCCGCCTGCCGCAACTCCGGGAAATCGACGTGATTCTCCGCGAGGTCTGGAAAATCGCCGAGTCCAAGTCCCTGACGCCGCGCGCCATCCGCACCGCCCCCCTCGTGGTCTCTGCCCGCTACAACTCGCAGCCAATCACTATGAACCTCGAGGGGAGGTTCGCGTCTCTGTATGAGTTCCTGCTGGGCCTGGAGCGCATGCCGCGCATCACCAAGGTCCGGCAGATGCAAATCACGAAAATCCCCAAGACCGAGGGCATGGTCCAGGTGGACCTGCTCGTGGACATCTTTTTCGAGAAGAGAGAGTGAGTCCAATGAACGACCGAATCAGGGTGATCGACGATTCCGGCGACGCGGGCGAGCCCCGCGTGAAGATCGAAGCGGGGTTTGGCAACAAGAAGAGGGTCCTGGTGCTTGTGCTCGTGATGGTGGTCGCGGGCGGCATCGGGGCCTACCAGTTTCTGCGGGCCAAGGGTCCGACTGAAGCCGCGGCCGCCACGGCGGCTGCTCCTGCCATGTCGGTTCCAGGCATCGCGCCGCAGGACGTCGAGGCCATTCTCAGCCAACTCGACGCCAATCCTAAAGACGCCGCGAAGGGCCTCCTGTCGGTCGACGGCGTCGAGACGCTCGTGAAGAAGTTCGACACCTACGTGCAGGAACGCCAGGTGCCCCTCACGGGCCTTCGCGTGAACCCGTTCGAGGTGCCCCAGACGGTGGCCCTGGCTGCCGCACAGCCGGGGGCACTGGCCTCGTCGGCCCAGGCAGGTTCGTCGCCCGAGCCCCCGGCCAATGCCCAGAAGAAAAGGGTGCAGGGCATGGTTAACCGCCTGTCGCTTGGCTCGGTGATGATCGTCGGCGACCGGGGCATGGCGGTGATCAACGGCAAACTGTGTGAGGCCGGCGACTCGATCGAGGGATTCCAGGTCGAGGTGATCGAGCCCGAGCGCGTAATCCTGGCCCGCGAAGGCGAGCGGGTCGAACTGGACCTGCATGTCAGGAAAATCGGTCCCGAGGGGGCCTGATGGCCGGCGAAGCCGTTGAAACCGATGTCGCACCGCCCGTCCAAGGGGCCGCGCCTGCGGCGACCACGGCGGCGCCCCCCGCAACCGGCAAGAACCGCCGCGCGCGCATGGGCGACCTGCTGGTCGAGCGCGGCGTCATCACGCGCGCCCAACTCGAAGAATGCCTGACGCTCCAGAAATCCAGCCCCAGTGAGCGGCTGGGCCAGATTCTCGTCCGCAAAGGGTACGCCAAGGAAGAGGATGTCATGGTGTGCCTTGCGGCGGAGTATGGGCTGGAGTTCGTGCGGGTCAGCCAGGCGGAGGTGCCGGCGCGGGTCCTCGGCATGTTGCCGCCGGATTTCTGCCGCCGACAGAGGGTCCTCGTAATCGATGCAGACCCCGACAACAAGACCGTGACGGTGGCCACCTCGGACCCGGCGAATGTCTTTCTGGTCGATGAGATCAAACGCCGCCTGGGCTGCCGCGTCCGGCTTGCAGTGACCACGGCGGCCGAGGTCGCGAAGGCCACCGAGGAACTCGTGGGCGGGTCGGAGGAGTTCCAACTCGACGAACTCATCCGCGACATTGCCGACGACGCCGTCGAAATCGTCACCGGCGAAGAAGACTACGTGCCGGACCTGGCCAAGGTTGCAGGCGAGTCCCCGGTCGTCCGCATGGCCAACTACCTGATCTGCAACGCCGTCAAGGAAGGCGCCAGCGACATTCACATCGAGCCGGGCGAGAAGAAGATGCGCGTGCGGTACCGGATCGACGGCGTGCTGTTCGAGGTCATGTCGCCGCCGCAGCACATGCACCCTGCCCTGGTGTCGCGGCTGAAGATCATGTCAAACCTGGATATCTCGGAGCGCCGCCTGCCGCAGGACGGCCGCATCCGCGCCATCGTCCGCAACCGGTACGTTGATTTCCGCGTCAACTCGCTCCCGACGACCCAGGGCGAAAAGGTGGTCATCCGGATTCTCGACAACCGGTCGATCCTCATCGGCCTCGAACGGCTCGGCTTCGAGGAAGACCACCTGGTGATGTTCAAGGGCCAGATCGACCGGCCGCACGGCGTCGTCCTCGTGACGGGGCCGACGGGGTCGGGCAAAACCACCACGCTCTATTCCGCCCTGCTGACGATGAACGGGGGCGAACTCAACATCTCGACCGTAGAGGACCCCGTGGAGTACTTCCTGGGCTTTGCGAACCAGGTGCAGATCAGCGAGCGGATCGGCTTCACGTTTGCCGCGGCGCTGCGGGCCCTCTTGCGCCAGGACCCAGACGTCATCATGGTCGGCGAGATCCGCGACGAAGAGACCGCCCGCATCAGCGTCCAGGCCGCCCTGACTGGCCACATGGTGCTCTCGACGCTGCACACCAACGACGCCCCGTCGAGCATCACCCGCCTCATCAACATCGGCGTCGAGCCGTACCTCATCAGCGCTTCCTTGAACGGCGTGGTGGCGCAGCGGCTGGTGCGCCGCGTCTGCGAACACTGCAAGGATCCGGTCAAGGCCAGCGATGAGGTGAAGCGGGCTCTCGAGAAGTGCCAGATGGAAGTCGAGCAGTGCTTCCGCGGCCGCGGCTGCGACCATTGCCGCAACACGGGCTATAGCGGGCGCTGCGGCATCTACGAGATGATCGTCCTTGACGATAACATGCGCGACCTCGTGGCCACGCGCCCCAACGTGACGGAACTCCGGCGGTATTGCCTGGACCACGGCATGGTCAGTCTGCGTGAGGATGGCTTGAGGAAACTCCGCCGCGGCATCACCACCGTGGAGGAAGTGCTTCAGGCCACGGAAGACATCAGCGTCTAGTCTGAGAGGAGACCGACGTGAGCCGGATTTGGGAACTCCTGGGGCGTGCCGTGGCCAGCGGTTCGAGCGACCTGCACATCGTCGCCGGCCTGCCGCCACTTCAGCGCATCCACACGGTCCTGGGCGGCATGCCCGGCGAAGCGGCCGTCGCGGCGGAGGAGGCCGGAGCATTCGTCAGGGAACTGCTGGCGCCGGAGCAGTACCAGCGGTTTCTGGAGCGATGCGACATCGACTTCTCGGCCACCCTGCCCGACGGCACGCGGTTCCGCGTGAACGCCCATTTCCAGAAGCGGACGCCGGCGATCGCATTCCGGGCCATCCCCTCGCAGGTCCCGGCGCTGGCGTCGCTGGGTCTGCCGGACGCCGTGCTCGCCTTCGCCAACCTGCCGCAAGGGCTGGTCCTGGTGACGGGCGAGACGGGCAGCGGCAAGACGACCACGCTGGCCGCAACGATCGACCACATCAACCACAAGTATCCGTACCACATCATCACGCTCGAGGACCCGGTCGAGTACCTGCTGATTTCCGAGCACTGCGTCATCGAGCAGCGCGAGGTCGGCATCGACGTTCCCGACTTTGCGTCGGGGCTGCGGCATGCGCTGCGCCAGGACCCGGACGTCATCCTCATCGGCGAAATGCGCGACCTGGAGACGATCTCGACGGCGCTGACCGCCGCCGAAACGGGCCACCTGGTCCTGTCGACGCTGCACACGAACGACTCCGCCTCGACCATCGAGCGCATCATCGACATCTTCCCGGCGGCACAGCAAGCCCAGGTCCGGTCGATGCTGGCCAACACCCTGAAGGGCGTCATCTGCCAGCGCCTGTTCCCGCGTATCGACAAGCCGGGCATGGTTCCGGCGGCCGAGGTTCTCGTGTCGACGCCCGCCGTCCGCAACTGCATCCGCGAGAACCGCGTTTTCGAGATCCCCAACGTCATCGAGACCAACCGGGCCATGGGGATGCAACTGTTCGACGAGTCGCTCAAGCGGCTGTACTTCAGCGGCATCATCAGCCGCGAAGATGCCCTGACCAATGCCCGGGTGCCTGAACACATGGCCCGGGCGATTTCGGCGTAGGAGCCCTATGCACACTTACAGTTACCATCTGAAGCGGCCCGACGGCCATGTCGTGGCGGGCGTCTTGAGGGCCGAGAACCAGGTCCTGGCGGCCCAGCGCGTCCGCGAGATGGGCGGCTCGCTCCTGGACCTGGTGCGGCTGGGCGATGAGCGCGCCCGGAGCCGCTTGGAGGAATGGAACCCGCTGAACCGCATCGGGGCGAGCGACGTCCTGGCCTTCACCAGCCAGTTGGGCGTCATGTCGAAGGCGGGAATCGGCCTGACCGACGCCCTCGAGAGCATCGGCGACCAGATCACCAGTCCCCGCATGGCCGTTGTCGTCAGCACGCTCAAGCGCGACGTGGAATCGGGGAGGCAGTTCTCGGAGGCCCTCCAGCGGTTCCCGCAGGTCTTCTCGCTGCTTTACGTCAACATGGTGCGGGCGAGCGAACTCTCGGGCTCCTTCGGGCACATGCTCGACCGCATCGGCGAATACCTGAACCAGCAGATGGAAACCAAGCGCCAGGTGACGGGCGCCATGATCTATCCCCTCATCATCGTGTGCATGGCCATCGCCACGACGGTCTTCATGCTGACGTTCGTCCTGCCCCGGTTCGCGGTGCTCTTCCAGGGCAAGGAGAGCATTCTGCCGCTGCCCACCGTCATCCTCATGGGCATCAGCGCCTCTCTGAGCAACTACTGGTACCTGTACGTGGCGACGGTCGCCGGCCTCGCGGGCGGGTTTATCTACTTCATCCGCACCGAGATCGGCCAGACGTGGTGGGACATGGCCAAGTTGAAAATCCCCATTCTCAGAAAACTGTGCCACGCCCTTTACCTGTCGCGCGGCCTCAAAACGATGGGCGAACTCGTGAACGCCGGCGTGCCGATGCTCGACACCCTCGCCATCACGGCCGAGGTCTCGGGCAACGTGCATTACGCCCGGATCTGGCACCGCGTGCACGCGGCCGTGCGCAAGGGACAGCGCATCGCGCCGACGCTCGCCCGCAGCCGGTTCATCCCTTCGAGCGTGGCACAGATGATCTCCGCCGGCGAGGACACCGGATCGCTGGGCGAGATCCTGAGCGATATCAGCGACTTCTACGACAAGCAGTTGAAGGCCACCATCAAGTCGGTCACCGCGGCGATCGAGCCCCTGATGATCGTGGCCATGGGCGGCGTGGTCGGGTTCATTGCGGCCTCGATCCTGCTGCCGATCTTCAAAATGTCGCAATTGGTGAAATAGCCATGAGACCTTCAACGATTCGCCAAGGGCCGGCTGAGCGGGGGCGTCCGGGCCGGGGGTTCACCCTGGCGGAAATCCTGGTGTGCGCGGCCCTGCTGGCCATAGGGTTTGCGGCCCTCGTGACGGCCTTCGGCTACGATACGCGGGTGGCCCAGTTCTCCGAGGAGGCGACGTACGGGGTGTTCCTGGCCGACGAGATCCGCGACAAGACGCTCCAGATGGCCTTTGCCGACGTCCTCAACCTGGACGGCGTCGTGTATAACCCGGCCATCCTGAGCAACGGGTCCGCGCAGGACCTGGCCAAGTGGTCGCAGAGGATCACCGTTGCGCCCGTGCTGGAGTCGGACCTGAACCACACGGTCGGCCAGTCCGGCGCCCATGCCGCGCGGCTGACCGTGGAAGTCCGAGCCAACAACAAGCCAGTGCTTACCGAGACGTACTACATGCTCAACCGTTCCGACGTGCCGTACACGGACGTCGGCGGATGATGCCCGGACGTAGACGATGGACCAGAATAACGTGTTCGCGCCCTCACGCCCCGGCGCGGCGCCTTGGAAGGAGGGGCGTACCATGAGAGAACCGAATCGTGCCTTGCGTCATTCCCGCCGCGGCATCGCCTTACTGATGACGCTGATCTTTCTGGCGCTTTTTGCCTCGCTGGCGGTCGGCCTTGCGGCCGCGACCGACATGAACGCCGCGGTGGCCAGGAACAGGTACAACAACAGCCAAGCCGCGGCACTGGCCGAAACCGGCGTGCAACTCGTCCAGAAGCACGTCGGCGGCCTCTACGTTCCGAGAACGCATGGCGCGGCGGACCTGCACCAGGCCATCGGCCAGCAACTCCGGACGGCCTTGAACAGTTCCTCGATGGTCAACGCCGCCGGCATCACCTGGGACTCGAGCGCGGTGACCGTGCCGGCCATCACCCTCGCGCGGGCCGACAACCGGAGCGGCACGGTCAACATCACCATCGCCGCGGCCGGCGGCGTCCTCGATCATACCACCGTCACGATTACCAGCACCGGCCAGTTCGCCAACGCGACCCGCACCGCCACCTACAACATGACGGTTCAGCGCGGCCATACCGCCCTGGACGACTTCGGCGTGGCCAGCAAGAGCAGCATCACCATGGGCGGCAACGCCGACATTCGAGGCGCGAACCAGGCCGACGAGGGAAGCATCCTCTCGGCCACCTACAGCACCGCTAACGCGATCCAGGGCAACGGCACCCCCTATATCTCCGGCGACGCTTGCGTCGTTAACCCGAACGGCCATATCGCCATGGGCAACGGCACAGTCGGCGGCCGAGAGTTGATCGGTGTCGAAGAGCCGCAATGGCCCCAGGTGGACCAGGACGTCTTCTCGCCCTATGCCACAAACACGTGCACGAGCGGGGGCCAAAACATCACCTTGTCGAACGTCCGCATCCCGCCCAACACCAACCCGACGTTCTCCGGCAACGTCACGATCCTGGGCGTAATGTATGTCCAGACGCCGAACAAGGTCACATTCACGGGCAATTGCACGATCACGGGGGTCATTGTGTGCCAGACGCCGACCGTCGACAACCTGACGGCCAACTCCGTTGAGTTCAAAGGCACCGTCGACTCGTCGCCCGTCGAGAACCTGCCCGCGGGAAGCCAGTACGACGGACTGCGGGATCTGACGGGCTCGTTCCTCCTGGCGCCGGGGTTCAGCGTTTCGTTCGGGGGCAACTTCGGCACCATCAACGGCTGCATGGTGGCAAGCAAGTTCAGTTTCTCGGGCACGGCCGGCGGCACGGTCAAGGGTGGCATCGTGAACCTGAGGGATTCCTCCTTCTCCCTGCGCGGCACCTCGCCCGTCATTATCGACAAGCAACACGCCGTCGAGGACCCGGCCGGAATCATCGCCTCGTACCGCCTGGTCTGCGTCTCTGGATCCTATGTGGAGTAACGCCATGAAATCACACCCCATCCGACGTCGTGCCCGCCGCGGCATCGCCTTGCTGATGACGCTGATCTTCCTGGCGCTGTTCGCCTCGCTCGCGGTCGGCCTGGCGGCCTCGGCCGACATGAACGCCGCCGTGTCCAGAAACCGGATCAGCGTCAACCAGGCCGCGGCCCTGGCCGAGACCGGCGTGCAACTCGTCCAGATGCACGTCGGCGGCCTCTACGTCCCGGGGACCCATAGCGCGATGGACCTGCACCAGGCCATCGGCCAACAACTCCAGACGGCCTTGAACGGCTCCACCATGGTCAACGCCGCCGACATCACCTGGGACTCGAGCGCGGTGACCGTGCCGACCATCACGCTCACGCGGGCCGACAATCGGACCGGCACCGTCAATCTGACCATCGCCGCCAGCGGCGGGGTCCTCGATAACACCACCGTCACGATTACCAGCATCGGCCACTTCGGCAACACCACTCGCAGCGCCACGTATAACCTCACGGTCCAGCGCGGCCACACCGCCCTGAACGACTACGCCATCGCCAGCAAGAGCGCCATCGTCATGACCGGCAACGTCAGGCTTCAGGGCGCTAACGAACCCTCCGAAGGCAGCCTCTTCTCGGCCACTTACAGCACTACGAATGGGGTTCGGATGACGGGCAACGCCTACGTCTCCGGCGACGTGAGCGTGGCCAATCCGAACGGCGGAATCTCCAAGACCGGCAACTGCACCATCGTGGGCCAGCAACTGATCGGCGCCGCGGAACCGCAGTGGCCCCAGGTGGACCAGAGCGTCTTCGTTCCCTACGCCACGAACACGCGCTCGAGCGGCGCGAGCAGCACCATAACGCTCACCAATGTTCGCGTTCCGGCCAACACTAACCCCACCTTCTCGGGCAACACGACGATCTTGGGCGTCATGTACATCGAGTCGCCGAACAAGGTCTCGTTTACCGGCAACTGCTCGATCACGGGCACCATTGTCTGCCAGACGCCGGCCGTCGATAACCTGGCCAACAACTACGTCAAGTTCACCGGCAACGTCAGCACGAGCGGCGTCGAGAACCTTCCCGCGGGAAGCCAGTACGACGGCCTGCGGGACCTGACGGGGTCGTTCCTCCTGGCGCCGGGGTTCAGTGCCCAGTTCTCGGGCAATTTCAGCACCGTCAACGGCTGCATGGTGGCTAGCGAGTACAAGTTCACGGGCAATGCCGGCGGCACCATCAAGGGCGGCGTAGTGAACCTGAGGGATTCCACATTCCAGATGACGGGTGACTCGCCGATCATCATCGACAAAAACCACGCCGTCGAGGCCCCCGCCGGGATCGTCGGTTCGTACCAGTTGGTCTGTGTCTCAGGATCCTATGTGGAGTGAACCATGCGTATCAATATACATAAAGTGTGCGGCTTTACGCTGCCTGAACTGATGCTCAGCATGACGCTGCTGGCCTTCCTGATGGTCGCGGCCGCGCTCGGCATTCAGGCCGCCGAGGGCTCCCGCTCCTACAACTTCGAGAAGACGGATCTGACGACGCGGGCCCGTGGGGTCCTCGACCGCCTGTCGCGCGATGTCCGCCGCGCGGCCTCCTACGCCATGACCGACAGCCGGACCGTCGTGGTCACGATGACCAACGGAGACACTCACGCCTATGCGTGGGACGGCGCCAGCGGGGGCAACCTGACCTACTCCTACACACCCAACGGCAGCCTGGTAGCGACCTCCGCCGTCTTAACGGACAAGGTCACCGCGTTTGAGGTGACCGACGCCAACCCTTCGTTAATCGTCAGGATTGTCTTGACGGGAACGAAAGCGACCTCGGAGATGTGCATTAGCGCCACGCCGCGCAAGTCGCTCTACTAGCGAATATCCAGCCCCGGCGCGCTCGATCAGAACTGCCGCAGGAACCGCACGTCGTTCTGGAACAACAGGCGGATGTCGTTGATGCCGTACTTCAGCATCGCCTGCCGGTCGATGCCGATGCCGAAGGCGAAGCCCGTCACCTTCTCAGGATCGTAGCCCACCGCCTGGAACACGTTAGGGTCCACCATGCCGCAGCCCAGGATCTCGAGCCAGCCGGTCCTCTTGCACACCGCGCATCCGCTGCCGCCGCACAGCAGGCACGTGACGTAGAACTCGGCGCTCGGTTCCGTGAACGGGAAGTAACTCGGCTGGAACCGGGTACCGACCTGCGGCCCGAAGAACGCCCGCGCGAACGTCACGAGGACGCTCTTCAGGTCGGCGAACGTGACTCCCTCCTCCACCCACAGGCCCTCGAGTTGATGGAACATGTTCGAGTGGCCGGCGTCGACGGTGTCGGGCCGGTAAACGCGGCCAGGGGCGATCACGCGCACGGGCGGCTTGCGTTTCTCCATGATGCGGATCTGAACCGTCGATGTCTGCGTGCGCAGCAGGACCCTGTCTTTGAGGTAGTAGTTGTCGAGCGGGTCGCGGGCCGGGTGCGCGGGCGGGATGTTCAGGCCGACGAAGTTGTGCCACTCGTCTTCGACCTCGGGGCCCTCGACGACCTCGAAGCCGAGGCGGCCGAAGATCTCGACCATCTCGCGCGTCGCCAGCGTGATGGGGTGCAGGCGCCCCAGGCCCAGGCGACGGCCCGGCATGGTGACGTCGACCGCAGGCCCCCTGCCCCGTGTGGGCTGGAGTTGAACCTTGCGGGCCGCCAGCCGGTCAGTCACGACGGCCTTCAGGGCGTTGACGGCCTGGCCGTAGGCGCCGCGATCCTCGGGCGGCAGACCGGGGATGGCCTTCATGAGGGCGGTGATGCGACCGGCCTTGCGGCCGAGCCACTCGATGCGGACCGCCTCGAGCGCCTCCAGGTCGCCGGCGGCGTCAATCTGCCGCTCGACCTCCTCGCGCAGGGCGTTCACCTCGCCGACGCCCGCCATCGTCAGCCTCCCAGGGCGGTCCGGACGTCGGCCACGACCGCGTCGAACGACTTCGGGTCGTTCAGCGCCATGTCGGCCAGGACTTTCCGGTCCAGGGCGATGCCGGCCTTCTTGAGGCCGTTCACGAAATGGCTGTACGTGATGTCGCGCTGGCGGCAGGCGGCGCTGATGCGCGTGATCCAGAGTCGCCGGAACTCGCGCTTCTTGACGCGCCGGTCGCGGTACGCGTACTGGTCGCCTTTCATGCGCGACTGCTTGGCCACGCGGTAGAGTTTGCTCCGCGAACCGTACATCCCCTTCACGCGTTTAAAGAGGCGTTTCTTGGCTCGCCGCCGCGCGGCGCCCTTTTTCGTTCGAGGCATGGCATTCCTCCTGCCTGAGGTCGACCGGCCGCTAGCCGGTGATCAGGCGAATGTAGGTCTTGACCTGGGTCTTGTGGACGGAGGCCTTCCGTCGGAGGCGCCGCCGGCGCTGGCCGCTCTTCGTGCTCATGAGGTGCCCGCGATTGGGTCGGCTCCGCAGGACCTTGCCCCGGCCCGTCAGTTTCATGCGTTTGCGAATACCTTTATGCGACTTCGGCTTGTGCATCGACGTCCCTTTCCCGCCGGCCCCCGGCCGGCGTAAACAGTGGTCCCCGCCTGACGCCCGCTCGCGGCGGGCACGGTCATCCGTAGAGGGCTCAGGCCCGGCGCTCACGTCACGACGGTTTCTTCTTCGGCAGAAGGATGAGCATCATGCGCCGGCCCTCCCGCACCGGGCCGCGCTCCACGGCGGAGACGTCGGCCAACTGCGTCACGAAGGCCTGGAGGTTCTGCGTGGCGAAGTCCATGTGGACGGCCTCTCGCCCGCGGAACAGCATGTTGACCACGACCTTGTCGCCCTCTTCCAGGAACTGCCGGGCCTGCCGGACTTTCGTATCCCGGTCGTGGGCCTCCGTCTTGGGGCGGATCCGGATTTCCTTCAACTTGACCTCGTGGCTCTTCGACTTGTGCGTCTTCTTCGCCTGCCGGTACTTGAACTTACCGAAGTCCATGATGCGGCACACCGGCGGGCGGACGTTGGGAGCCACTTCCACGAGGTCCAGGCCGGCGTCGGTAGCCATGCGCATCGCGACGTCGCGTTCCAGGATCCCGAGTTGCTCGCCGTTGTCCCCGATTACTCGCAGCGGTGTAATCTTGATCATTTCATTAATCCGCTGCTTCGTGTCTTTCAAGCGTTCCTCCTTTGTGTCGTCCGGTCCCCGTTCGATGGGCTCTCGGGCAGCCTAGGCGGGACCTGTGCCTGAGGCCGCAGCCTCTTGGTTGCGATTTCCTCGCGGGCGCGGCCGACGAACGCCTCGACCGACTCGACGCCGAGGTCGCCCGCCGCCTTGTCGCGCACGCTCACGGTTCCCGCGCCGGCCTCCTGCTGGCCGACCACGAGCATGTACGGGATCTTGCGGAGCATCGCCCGCCGGATCTTCGCGCCGACCTTGTCGCTCGAGTCGTCCAACTCGGCTCTGAGGTTCGCCGCCGCGAGGGCCTGCATCACCGTTGCCGCATACGCGTTGAAGCGGTCGCTGACCGGCAGCACCGCCGCCTGGACCGGCGCCAGCCACAGCGGGAAGTCGGCGCCGTAGTGCTCGATCAGGATGCCCAGGAACCGCTCGATGGAGCCGAGGATCGCCCGGTGGATCATCGCCGGGCGGTGCTCGCGGTTGTCTTCGCCGACGTACGTCAGGTTGAACCGCTCCGGCATCGCCAGGTCGACCTGGATCGTGCCGCACTGCCACGAGCGGCCGAGGCAGTCGCGGATGTGGTAGTCGATCTTCGGCGCGTAGAATGCCCCCTCGCCCTGGTTGACCTTGTAGGTCATGCGGCGCGCCTCGAGCGCCCCGCGCAGCGCGCCTGTCGCGTGCTGCCACATCTCGTCGGTGCCGATCGAGCGCTCCGGCCGGGTCGAAAGTTCGACCCGCACGTCTTCGAAGCCGAACGTCCGGTAAACGCGGTCAACAAGCGTGATGACGCCCATGACTTCCGTCTGGAGTTGCCCGGGCAGGCAGAAGATGTGAGCATCGTCCTGCGTGAACTGGCGCACGCGCAAGAGCCCGTGCAGCACGCCGCTCTTCTCGTGTCGGTGCACGAGGCCCAACTCGGCCATCCGGATGGGCAACTCGCGATACGAGTGCGGCCGGTTCAGGTAAATCAGGAGGCCGCCGGGGCAGTTCATCGGCTTGACGGCGTACGTGGCCTCGTCGATCTCGGTGAAGTACATGGCCTCGCGGTAGTTGTCCCAGTGGCCGCTGCGGAGCCACAGGTCCTGGCTCAGGATGGTCGGCGTGCGAACCTCAACGTACCCCGACTCGCGATGAATCTGGCGCCAGAACTCCAGGATTTCGTTCAGGACGATCATGCCCGCCGGGTGCATGAAGGCGAAGCCGGGGCCCTCGTCGTGGAAACTGAAGAGGTCCAGGTCCTTGCCGAGGCGGCGGTGATCGCGATTCTTGGCCTCCTGGAGGCGCGCCAGGTGCTCCTCGAGAGCCTTCTTCGAGAAGAACGCCGTGCCGTAGATTCGCTGGAGCATCGGCCGCGTCGAGTCGCCGCGCCAATAACTTCCGGCCACGCTCAGCAATTTGAACGACGGGATGCGGCCGGCGTGGGCCAGGTGCGGCCCGCGGCACAGGTCGACGAAGTCGGCCGTCCGGTAGAGCGACACGCGGTTGTCGGCCTCCGCCGCGGGCTTGGCGTCGACCTGCGAGACCTCCGCGCCGGCGGCCAGGCCCCCTGCCGCGATGTCTCTCAGGAGTTCGACCTTGTAGTCCTGCCCGGCCGACTGCATCAGCGCCCGGGCCACGTCGATCGAGACCGCCTCGCGCACAAAGGGCGCGGCCTCTTTGATAATCCTCGCCATCTCGGCCTCGATCCTCGCGAGGTCCTCGTCAGTGAGGCGCTGCGGCAGGTCGAAGTCGTAATAGAAGCCGTCTTCGATGGCAGGCCCCACGCCGAACTTCACGTTGTCGTAAACTCGGCGCACCGCGGCCGCCATGACATGGGCTGTGGAATGGCGCAGTATCGACAGGGCTTGGTCGCTTTTGTCGGTCAGGATCTCGAGGTCGTGCGGCCCGTCGGGGCCGATCTGGGTCGAGAGATCCACCAACTTGCCGTTCAGCCTGGCAGCGACGGCGGCTCGGGCCAGGCCTGAACCGATTCGGTTGGCCACGTCGGCGACGCTTGCCCCATCGGCCACTTCCATGACGCTTCCATCCGGAAGTTTAACCGTAGGCATAGCGTTTCGTTGCCCGGGTCCGCAGGGGGTGGCGCCGGGCCTCAATCCTCCAAAAGATCCCGTATGCTCATCATCGGTGATTTACTGAGGCGATGATAGAGGATTCCGGCGGGGCTGTCAAGGTACTCCCCTTGCCCAGACAGAATGCTCCCCTTGCCAGAACAGCCCCGGCGAGATTATGATTCCGCCGGGGCCCGGAGAATGGCGCGATGTTTGAACTGGTCGCTATTGCCTGGGGGAGTTTCCTGGTGGCCTTCTCGGGCGCCCTCATGCCGGGGCCCGTGCTGGCGGTGACTATTGCCGGAAGCCGGCAGCAGGGCTTCTGGTTCGGCCCCCGTGTGGTGCTGGGTCACGGGCTGGTTGAACTGCCGGTTGTCGTCCTCCTGAGCCTGCCGCTGGGTTTGGCGCTCGGCCATCCCTGGGTGGTCATGGCCATTGCGTATCTCGGCGGCGCCGCGATGGTGTGGCTGGGCGTGGGCATGCTCCTCCAGTCGCGGCACACGGAGGAGGGGGCTCCGGAAGCCCTTGGCTTGCGGCTCGGGGGAGTCGGGTCAGGGGTCCTGACAAGCGTCGCCAACCCGTACTGGTACCTGTGGTGGGTCTGCGTAGGAGGTGCACTCATCACCAAGGCGCTCGCGATTGGCTGGCTGGGCGTGGCCGCCTTCTTCGTGGCCCATATCAGCGGCGACTTGGTCTGGTACGCGTCTGTCTCCTGGGGGGTGGCCAAGGGACGCCAGTACCTGCGCGGCCGCCTCTATAAGGCCCTGCTGATGATCTGCGCCCTTCTCCTGCTTGTCCTGGCCGCGAGGTTCCTGCTCTTGGGCCTGTCGAAAACGATAGGGTTTGACCTGCCGCCGTTCCTGTAGCCCTTTGCCCCTTGGAATTTCCGGGAATGCGATATAGAATGGCTTTGGTATTTACCGATACTATCCGCTGAGAGCGTGCCGATTAAGCACTAGTCGTCCGTCGAGGTAGATCGCCTTGGTGCACGAACATAAGCGCCGGGCCCACGCGGAGTTCAGCGTGTGGGCGCGAACTTACGATGCGCACTGGCTCAACCATTTTCTCTTTGAGCCATCGCATGCCCTGCTCCTCAAGGAACTCCGGCCGCTCGCGCCGGGGCGCCTGCTCGACGTCAGTTGCGGGACGGGAGAACTGGCCGGCCGGCTGGCCGAGCGCGGGTGGCAGGTGGTCGGCCTGGACTTGTGTGAGCGGATGCTGCGCCAGGCCCGGTTCAAGTCGAACGGGAGCACGGGTTCGGTTTGCCTGACGGCGGGCGACAGCGAGCATCTGCCGCTGGCCGCCGGCTCGTTCGACGTCGTGACCTGCGCGAATTCATTTCATCATTACCCGCACCAGGAGGCGGTGGTGGGCGAGATGTTCCGGGTACTCCGGCCGGGGGGCCGGCTGCTCTTGCTCGATGGTTGGCCCGACCAGTTCATCGGCCGGATCGTATATGATCTGATCATCGCGCGCGTCGAGGGCGGTGCGGTCTGGCATCGCGAGTCGGGCGACATGAGGGCGATGTTGCGCAACGCACGTTTCCGGAATGTGATCCAGAAGCGGACCTATAGCCTGTTCCCGGTTCTCCTGACGTGCGGCACGGTGCCGGCGACGTCGGAGCCGCAATGACATGGGGATTCTATGAGACTACGGTGGCCCAGGCGGCCGGCGCTGGCAGGAGCGGTCGGCCGACAGGCGATCCTGCTGGCCGTAATGGCCGTCTTCAGCGCATCGTCCGAAGTTCAAGCGCCCGCCGCGCCGCCGGCGAAGGCGCCCGAACCAGCGCCGGCGGGGGCGCCTTCTGCGACATTGCCCCCGGCCGGCACGGCGGCTACCGCGCCGTCCCCGGCTACTCCAAAGTCTGCCGCCGCCGGCAAGGTCGTCTATCCGAAGAAGCCGGCCGAGATGGAGCCTCTCGCCAAGGCCGACCCGCTCGCGTTTCTGCGCCTGGCCCTTCAGTGGCACGACGACACCGTCGCCGACTACTCGTGCCAATTCGTCAAGGTCGAGAAAATCGGGACCGAAATCCGCAAGCCCGAGACGATGCAGATGAAGTTCCGCGTCAAGCCGTTCAGCGTCTACCTGAAGTGGGCCGCCGAACCGTCGAAGGGCCAGGAGGTCATCTACGTCGACGGCGTCAACGACGGCAAAGCGTACGTCCATCCGTCGGGGCTCCTGGGGATCCTCTTCCGCAAGGTCAACATCGATCCGCTCTCGAAGTTGGCCCTCAAACACAGCCGCCGGCCCATCACTATGGCCGGCATGGGCAACATGCTGCGGCTGATCATTCCGCAATGCGAAGCGGCCAAGGCCAACGGCGACCTGACGCTGACGTACGAGGGCATCAAGCAGGAGGCCGGCAGGCTGACCTATGTGTTCAAACGCGTCTTGCCTCACAAACCGGGCTACACGTGCCCGACGCTTCTCATCTACGTCGACTGCGAGTACCTCATGTGCGTGCGCACCGACGCGTGGGACTGGAACGGCGACATTCTGAGTCAGTACTCGTACACGGGCCTGGTGCTGAACCCCGGACTGGCCGATGAAGACTTCGATCCCGAGAACGGCAACTACTCCTTCCGCCTCTTCTGAGCCATCATGCCGGCCCTGATTAACATCGAGGCGGTCCTCTTCGACCTCGGCGGCACGCTCGTGGACTACCCTGTACCGAGGTGGCCCACGCTGGTCGGCCAGTGCGCCCGCGGGGTCTATGGCTACCTGGTGCAGCCCGAGAACCAGCGTCCGCCGCCGGCGGCCGCCGTCCCTGGCCCTGCCGAAGCGCATGCCCGGCGTCCTGCCTCGCGGCCCGACACGGCCCTCGCCCACCGCATCATGATGGGCCTCAGGCGGATGGTCCGGAGCCTGAGCGGCAGGACCCTGCCGCGCATCGCCGAGGCATGTGCGAGGCCGCTGGTCGCCCCCGGCCACCTGTTCCAGGACACGCTGCCGACGCTGCGCACGCTGAAGGACCGGGGCTACCGCCTTGGCCTCATCTCGAACACGCCCTGGGGCACGCCGGAGTACCTTTGGGTCAGGCAACTCAAGCGGTTTGCCTTGGCGGATTTCTTCGAGGTGGCCCTGTTCAGTTCGGTTGTGGGCGTGCGGAAGCCCGACGCCCGCATCTTCCTGGCCGCACTGGAGGGCATGGGCCTGCCTGCGGAGCGGTGCCTGTTCGTCGGCGACAATCCGGAGGCCGACATCGCCGGCGCCCGGCGTGTCAACCTGCATACGGCCCTCCTGGCCCGGCCGGGCATCACGTGGTCGACGGTCAGCCCCGCGTCCGACCTGCACATCGAGAGCCTGCTGGAACTGCTCGACCGCCTACCGAGGAGGAAGCCTTGATGGGAAAACGGGCCCGCTGGCTCGTGCTCGCCTTGCTGCTTCTCGTGGCCGCCGGCATGGCGGTCCTGCACTTCATGCCGGGCCGCACAGGGTCGGTCCTGGAAGCGATCCTCCCCGGCACGCATCATCTCGCAAAGGAGCCGTGGCTCCAGGCCCCGTCGCCGACATCGGTCGCCATCCACTACGAGACCGCCGCGCCTGGCCAGGGCCTCGTGCAGTTCGGCGCCGGCAGCAGCCTCGACCGGACCGCACCGGCCGAGTTGTACGACACCGTCACCTACGTCACTGGCAAGGGGTACCTCTATCGCGCGACACTTGCGGGCCTTCAGCCCGGCACGGCCTACCGGTACCGCGTGATTCACAGGCGCGATACCGGCGGGCGGATCCGTAGCGCGCTGACGACCTTCGAGACATGGCCCGACGCCCCCGAACGCGTCACGTTCATCGCCTACGGCGATTCCCGCTCCGGGGCCGACATCCACGAGCAGATGGCCCGCCAGTTCGACCAGTACCGCCCGGCATTCATCCTGCACACCGGCGACGCCGTCGACTGGGGATATGAGGCGTCGGAGTGGAAGCCGGACTTCTTCGATCCCCTCCGAAGCATCGTCGGCCGCGTGCCGGTCTTCATCGCCTGCGGCAACCACGACGGAACCG
>Ga0315294_10001092_pt1 | contig 29217 bp, 35 predicted proteins | sample YL17G13_40_MG_FD_203626 | JGI IMG/M metagenome (GOLD analysis project Ga0315294, IMG submission 203626) | Sediment microbial communities from Yellowstone Lake, YNP, Wyoming, USA - YL17G13_40 | ecosystem: Environmental > Aquatic > Freshwater > Lake > Sediment | place: USA: Wyoming | collected... | reverse complement strand
CTGGATGGAGTCCAGGGCCGCGCCCATCGCGGCGTAAGAATGGTAATACCCGGGCACTAACCAAGCCTCTGGGTTCTCCTCTCGGAAATCCCAGAAGATGACCTTGGGTGAAAACCCGGCGGCCCGGAGGGCCTCCACGCCCGACTTTGTGATCAAACCCCGGGCGATGCCGCCCTTGACCCAGTCAAGGGACAGGCCAAGCCGGTCCAACATTGCAACCTGCTCCGGCCCGGAGACGGGAACCTCGACCACGGTCCGGGGAACCTCCACCTCGGCCCAGGCCCAGGCGGCCCCCAGAAAGACCAGGCACAAACACACGAACCAGCGCTTCTTCATCCCGCACCTCCGAAAAGGATTATTTAAAGGTTTATCTTATCACAGACGGAAGCAAAAGTCAAGGAAGAAGATTGCAAGGACGACCGGGGACGATGGAGCGAGGACTTCAGGCCGAGGGCCGGAGGGTTCCTCGAAGACCCCGGGAGGACTGCACGAGCACACTCCACTCTGTCTCCACCCAGCCTCCACCCTATCTACACCCTGCCTACGCCGTTAAACGGCTGTCCGGGGAGATAGGGGTCGTCCCTGACCTGGCTAAAACTCCCAACCAACTTCCCCGGTCAGCCCCCAGTCGCCGGTATAGGTACCCTCGGCGTTAAAGGTGAGATGGCCGAACCACTTCTTCCATCCCACACACTAAGCCAAGATCACGTTGGCTTGACCAACTACTATTAGCCAATCGACTCTTCGCATTATACCATCCTGAACTTAAATTCTCGTAACGAAAATGTGTGTAGAAAGGGCCCCCGTAGCCGTTATAATAATTTTTTAGACTCTGGCGAGCAACTAAGGAAAAGACCCTAACCGTCCATATCTCGACTTCGCTGCCATTGGAATAAACCTTCGTGTGATGGTCCTCCCAATATGTGCCTGTGGCATCTAAAGCCCTACCAGACCCAAGTGGAACAATTGTTCCTTGCAGACTGCCTCCAAAAGTACCCGATAGAGCGAGCATATCCCCAATTCCACTTCGTTGGCGATACCCAGCAACATCTATGCTTACTCCAAATTTCTTGTTAATGCCATAGCCAACACGAACAATACCGAAGCCTAAATCCCATATTTCTTTCCTTTTGGGGAAATCGTTTAAGGTGCTCATTTTTCTCCTCATCATCCCCGCAGAATAGCTCAAGCGGAACTGATGCGCATCCGCCAGCCTGGAAGCAAAACCAGCCTCGGCGCACTGGTGGCAACCAAGGCTGATGAAGAACAGAATCAGGACAAGCCCTCTCACGTTTCGAATATCCATTTTAACCTCCGTTTACGAACCCAAACCCTCCCCTACCGTTTCCCCATCTTTTCTTTTAAGCCTCCCATCGCCTTTCGGACTTCGGCGGAGTCCGAGGCGTTAGGTTCCATTTTAAGATAAGTCTCCATCTCAAGCAGGGCCAAGCTGTCCCGGTCGCTCCGCTGGTACATCGCGGCCAGGTTGCGGTGAGCTTTGGAGTAGTCCGGTTTGTACTTCACCGCCAGCCGAAATTCAGCGATGGCAGAATCCACCTGATTCACGATTCCATACCAGGTCCCTAAATTATTGTGGGCCTCGGCGTTGGTGGAGTCCATCAGAAGGACATACTCGTACTGCACGCGGGCGCGGTCCAGGTTGCCGCTCCGGCGGTAAAGGATGCCCAATTTATTATGGGACTTGAAATCCTTGGGGCGGGTGAGAACGTATTTTTCGTAAAATGCGGTGGCCTTGTCCAACTCCTGATCGGAGATATCCTTGACCTCCAATTGACTGTAATCCTTTTGCTTATGGGTACAACTCATCACGAGGCAAAGGGAAAGGGTAAAAAACAGAAGTCCCCATAAAACGGTTGTCCTGTTTTTCATCTCACCCCCGTTGCCAACACTTGAGCGATATCCAAAAGGCTCCCCGGAAAGAGCCCGATAAGGAGCACGCCGGCGACCGCGATGGTTACGGCAAGGGCCGCTGTCCAAGAAGACCAGGCCGGAGCCTCGGCTACGGTTTTCACAGGCTCGCGCATGTACATGTACACGATGACCCGCAAGTAGTAGAAAACGCCGATGACACTGGTCAGAACGCCGATCAGGGTCAGAGATAAAAAACCCTCCTTCAAAGCAGCGGTGAAGACGTACCACTTAGCCACAAAACCGGCGGTGGGCGGAATCCCGGCCAGGGAGAGGAGGAACACGCTCATCGCAGCCGCGAGCCCGGGACGGGAGCGGGACAGGCCGGCAATGTCCTTCAATTCCAGATGACCCTCCCCGGCCCGGCCGATAAGGATCAGAATGCCGAAAGCTCCGACGGTCATCAGCACATAGGACAGGAGGTAAAAGGAGATGCTGGCAATGCCCAGGGTGCTGTTCGCCACCACCGCGACCAGGAGGTATCCGGCATGGGCGATGGAAGAGTAGGCCAAAAGCCTCTTGAGGCTGGTCTGGGCCACGGCGATGACGTTACCCACGACCATCGTCAGGATGGCGACGACTGAGAGGATCCCGGCCCAGTCCTGATAAAGGTCCCCGAAGGCTCCGGAGAAGACCCTGAGCACGGCCACGAAAGCCGCGGTCTTGACCCCGCCGGCCATGAACGCGGTCACCGGCGTGGGAGCGCCCTCGTAGACGTCCGGGGTCCAGAAGTGGAAGGGAACCGCCGCGGCCTTGAAGCCCAGACCTACGAGCACGAATCCGACCCCGACCATGAGGACGGTCAGGTTGCCCCAGCGGTTCAGGATGACCACCTGAGCGATTTTGTCCAAGTTCGTGCTTCCGGTCGTGCCGTAGATGAGAGCGATTCCATATAAAAGGAAGGCCGAAGCGAACGACCCAAGCAGAAAATACTTCAGGGCGGCCTCGGCCGAGCGAAGCTGACGGCGGTTGAACCCGCAGAGGATATAAAGCGCGATGGAAAAAACCTCCAGGCCGAGAAAAAGTATGATCAAATCCTTGCCGGAAACGAACAGCGTTAATCCGCAGGTGGAGAACATCAGCAGGGCGTAGTACTCTCCGAGATCGATCCCCTCCCGCTGGATGTAATGCCGGGAGAGCAGAATGACCAGGAAGGCCGTGAGGCAGAGGAGGAGGCTGGCACCCGAAGTCAGATTGTCCGCCACGACCATATTCCGGAAGGCCAGCTCGTTCCGGCCCCAGAGGGCTGTCGAGGTCCATGCGGCAAGGATCAGGCCCAAAACAGCTAAAAGCGCGAGCAGGCCTTTGCGGCCCTTGGGAAGAGCCAGGTCCACGAGCAGGATAAAGAGTCCGGTGGCAAAAGCGATGCTCGCCGGGGCGATGAGCCTCATGCTGACCACAGGGAGAATCATTTCGCCTCGCCCTGGGAGGAAGGGTCTTCCCCCACGTTGATGATCGTCTCTTGCGCCGGACGCTGGACCTGCTTCAGAACGTTATAACTGGAGGCTTCCAACCGCGACAGGAAAGGCCTGGGATATATTCCGATCCAGAAGATGATCGCTGTCATGGCCAGGAGGATGATGACCTCCCTGAAGTTCAAGTCCTTGAGGACCTTATTCTCAGGTTTGTCAAGGGGGCCGAACATCACCCGCTGATACATCCAGAGCATGTAAACCGCACCCAAAATCACTCCGGTGGCCGCTAACGCGGCATAGGTAACGGCATGCGGATGCGCCGAGCGCAGAGTACCAAGTAAGATCAGAAACTCACCTACGAAGCCGTTAGTCCCGGGAAGTCCGATGGAGGAAAGGGTCGTGATCATAAAGAAGGTGGCAAACACCGGGAGCACCTTGGAGAGCCCCCCGAAATCATCGATCTGACGGGTATGCCTCCGCTCGTAGATCATGCCTACGATCAAGAATAACGCTCCAGTGGAGATGCCGTGGTTGATCATCTGCAGGAGCCCGCCCTCCAGGCCCTGGATCGTGAAGGCGAAAAGGCCGAGCATCACGAAACCGAGGTGGCTCACGCTGGAGTAGGCCACCAGCTTCTTGATGTCCTTCTGGACCAGGGACATCAGGGCCCCGTAAATGATGCCAATAATCGCCAGGATGGAGATGAACGGCATAAAGGCCTGACTGGCCTGAGGAAACAGGGGCAGACAGAAGCGCACGAACCCGTAGGTCCCCATCTTCAGGAGCACCCCGGCCAGGATCACGCTCCCGGCCGTAGGGGCCTCCACATGGGCGTCCGGAAGCCAGGTATGGAACGGAAACATCGGTACTTTGATGGCAAAAGCCACCCCGAAAGCAAGGAAAAGCCACAACTGCCAGGCCGGCGCGATGGACAGAGAATACAGTTTCAAAAGGTCGAAGGTGTACTCCCCGGTGGCTTGATAATGAGAGAAGAACAGGACCAGGATGGCCACGAGCATCAGCACACTGCCCGTCATCGTGTACAGGAAGAACTTCACCGCGGCGTAGATCTTCCGGGGTCCCCCCCACACCCCGATCAGGAAGTACATCGGGATGAGCATCGCCTCCCAGAAAATGTAGAACAAAAAGAGGTCCAAGGAAGCGAACACCCCGATCATCCCGGTTTCTAGGAATAGCATAAAGATGTAATATTCCTTGACCCGCTCCTTGATCGCCGAGAACGAGGACAGGGTGGCGATGGCCGAGAGGAAGGTCGTCAATAGCACCAGGAGCAGGCTGATCCCGTCCACGCCAAGATGATAGGAGACCCCCCAGCTCTGAATCCAAGGAACCTTCTCCTCGAACTGCATCTCAGGTGTGCCCAGCTTGAAATGAGTGAACAATGGAATGGAGATAAGGAAAACAACCAGGCTCGTGACGAAAGCAGTCCAGCGGATGAGAGCATATCTGTCCTTCCTCAAAAAAAGAATGAGGAAGGCCCCAACTAAAGGCAGAAAGGTGATCCAGGTAAGGTAATTACACCCTATCGTAAAGCGAGAAGGAATCGGAGTTCCAGAAAACATTTATTTTAATAAGAAATAGCCCAGCACGCAGAGCGCGGAAAGCAGGATCGCGAAGCCGTACTGCCGAACGTAGCCCGTCTGAATACGCTTCAACCCCTCTCCCGCACGCACCACGAACTCGCCCACGAAATTCACGAGGCCGTCTACGATGCCAAGATCAAAGCGGGCGTACAGGAACTCCGAAAGCTTCCTCCCGGGGATGACGAACAAGGCTCCGTAGACCTCGTCCACGTAATATTTGTTTAAGATAAGGTTGTAGATTCCGGGGAGTCGCGCTGTCAGTGTAGCCGGTATCTGGGCGCGCTTGAGATAAAGAACCCACGCCAGAAAGATCCCCAGAAGGGCAATAGCCACCGAGGCCAAAAGCAGGGTCCATTCCAGGCTCAGGGAATGTAATCCTTCGGTTGCGGATTCGAGGACGAAGTAGCGCGTGAAGGCGGGCTCCAGGAAGGATTCGAAAAGGTTGTGCCCACCCAGGATCTTGGGTACGCCGACGTATCCCCCGAAGATGGACAGGATGGCCAGCACGACGAGAGCGAAGAGCATGGTCGGGGGGGACTCGTGCAGATGAAGTTCCCTTTCATGCTCTACCCGCGATTTCCCGTGGAACACGAGGAACAGCAGGCGAAACATGTAAAAGGCCGTAAATAGAGCCGCCAGAGCTCCAAAAAGCCACAGGAGGTTGCTTCCCTGGGAACTGCAAAAGGTCTTCCACAAAATCTCATCCTTGCTGAAGAAGCCGGCCAAGCCGGGAAATCCGGAAATAGCCAGAGCTCCGACCAGAAAAGTCGCATAAGTCAGGGGAACCTTCTTGGCGATCCCACCCATTTTGCGGATGTCCTGCTCCCCGCTCAAGGCATGGATCACGGAGCCAGAGCCCAGGAACAAAAGCGCCTTGAAGAAGGCGTGCGTCATGAGATGGAAGATCCCGGCCGCAAAGGCTCCAACCCCGCAACCCAAGAACATGTAGCCCAACTGACTGACCGTGGAATAGGCCAGTACCCGTTTGATGTCGTTCTGAACCAGACCGATGGAGGCTGCGAAAATCGCAGTCAACGCCCCAATTACAGCCACGACAGCCAGCGAGACAGGGGCCAAGAGAAAGAGGACATGGCACCGCGCCACCATGTAGACACCCGCGGTGACCATGGTGGCAGCATGGATCAGTGCCGAGACCGGCGTGGGCCCCTCCATAGCATCCGGAAGCCAGATATACAGAGGAATTTGAGCCGATTTCCCGGTGGCTCCCAGGAAAAGAAGCAGGGTGATGGTCGTGGCCATTCCTCCACCGAAGGTCAGAGCCAAAGGAGCCTGATGGAAAATAGAGTCGAACCGAAGGGTTCCGAACAGGGAGAAGATCAACATCATGGCCAGGAGGAACCCGAAGTCCCCGATCCGATTCACTACAAAAGCCTTCCGTCCGGCGTTCGCGGCCGAGGGTTTATCATACCAGAAGCCTATCAGGAGATAAGAGCACAGCCCCACTCCTTCCCAGCCCACGAACATCAGAAGGAAGTTATCAGCCAAGACCAAAGTGAGCATGGCGAAGGTGAATAGGTTCAGGTAAGCAAAGTAGCGTCCGTAGCCCTCCTCGGAATGCATATAGCCGATGGAGTAGACGTGAATCAGGAATCCCACCCCGGTCACGACCAAAATCATTACGGCCGAGAGGGGGTCGAGCTGAAGCCCGACGTTGACCAGGAAGTCTCCGGAGGGGATCCAGGTGAAGAGGGTTTGAGTGACGAAGCGTTCCTCGACCGACAAGGCAAGCAAATCCTTAAAAGCCAGCAATGCGGCTGCAAACGCGAGCCCCACAACCCCACAGGCCACCCAGGAAACGATTCCCTTAGGCACCTTCTTGCCCACGAGTCCGTTCACCAGGAAACCGAAAAACGGTAGTGCGGGGATGAGCCAGAGGATGTTGAACATCACCATTTCAAGACGTTCATTTCGTCCACGTCAATAGACGTCCGAGCCCGGAACACGGCTACGATGATGGCCAAGCCTACCGCGACCTCGGCCGCGGCCACAGCCATCACGAAGAGGACAAAGACCTGTCCGTCCAGGGAACCAAGCAGATTGGAGAAGGCAACGAAGGAAAGATTCACTGCATTCAGCATCAGCTCGATGGACAGAAAAATGACGATGGGGTTCCGCCGGATGAGGAAACCGACAGCGCCGATGGCGAACAGGACGGCGGAGAGGAAAAGAAAATAATGGGTTGGAACCATATTACGGGGCTTCTTTTTTGCTCAGGACCACCGCGCCCACGATGGCGATCAGGAGGAGCACGGAGGTGATCTCGAAGGGTAGAAGGTATTCGGTAAAGAGAAGCCTTCCGATCTCGCGGACTCCTCCGATCGTGGTAGGCTGGGCGATGGCCAACGAAAAAGACAGGGCAGGGTTTTCGGCGACGAAGGCGCTGTAGCGCAAAGCCGCCACGACCTCAACGAGCAGGACCAGCCCGAGGAGGAACGCCGGAGCCCGCAGGGCCCAGAGCCGGTCGCGGGTTTCCTCCCCACCCAGGTTCAGGAGCATGATCACGAAGATGAAGAGGACCATGATGGCTCCGGCATAGACGATGACTTGGATAGCGGCTAAGAACTCAGCCTTGAGAAGCAGGTACATCACAGCTAGGAGGAAGAAGTTCACGACCAGGGATAGGGCGCAATAGACGGGATTCCGTATCAGGATCACGGCTAGTCCGCTTCCCAAAGCGACGGCAGCCAATATGCCCCAAAGGACCAAATTAAAGGTCACCATGTCCAGGCGTACTGTGAGCTCTCGTGGTTGCTCCCACTCCACCGTCCCCAGGCTCTGAGGTAATACCTGCCGCGACCCGGAGGATAAGGGGCAGCCCCGGGATCCCTCCCAAATGGATCTCGAGAATCAGCAATCGTGAACTCGCGGCTGATTGTATCTCCGCTGGCTAACGAATCGTACCAGATTTTTCTGAGAATTACCCGTCCCCCGGAAACGGAGTCGTTCGGTGAGTTGACCTCTATGGAATCCAGCAGGCAAGTTTTCTGACTGGTCGATGTAAACTTAATCCCGACTTTGACCGTGGCTTTCTTATACCCAGAAAGCTGGTAGTCGTAGATGGTTCCATCCGAGGTCGCGGAAAGGGTCTCGGGGGATGGCGACGTGGTCTCCTGTTTCGAACAACCCATCATACCGAGGATCGCCATAACAAAGATCCACTTCATATTCGTCCTTCCTCCGCTCAGAAGAGCCACCCGCTGGCCCATGCCTGGACGGCCCCTGAGACGATAACAAGCACCAGGGCGAAGGGCAGGAGGACCTTCCAGCCCAGGCCCATCAACTGGTAGTACTTGAGCCTCGGAAGGGTGGCTCGGACCCAGACGAAAAAAAACAGGAAGAAGAAAAGCTTTCCCCCGAAATTAACGACAGAGATGATCAGCCGCAACAGCTCGCTTCCGAACGGTGGGATCGGACCGTGCCAGCCCCCGAAGAACAGGGTCACGATCATGGCCGAGCTCGCGATCATCGCGATGTACTCTCCCAAGAAGAACATCGCAAACTTCATGCTCCCATATTCGGTATGGAACCCCGAGACCAGCTCGGATTCCGCCTCCGGAAGGTCGAAAGGCACGCGGTTCGTCTCAGCCAATCCGCAAAGCATAAACACCAAGAAGGCCAGGAAAAGGACCGGGTTCAGTACAAACCATTTTGGAAACGGGATCACTCCGAAAAGTCGCATCAGACCGGCCTGGGATGATACGACCTCGGAAAGCTTCAGGGAATTGGCCCACAGCAGGACACAAATAACAGCCAACCCCAGGGACAGCTCGTACGAGATCATCTGCGCCGAGGAGCGGATGCCGCCCATCAAGGGATACTTAGAGTTTGGGGACCATCCTGCCAGGACGATGCCGTAGACACCCAGAGAGGTCATGCCCAACACGAACAAGACCCCAATGTTGATGTCCGCGATCTGGAAGGGCACCCGGTGGCCCAAGATGGTGACCGCGTCCCCGAAAGGGATCACGGTGAAGACCACCGTAGCCAAGACGAAGGAGATGATCGGCGCTGCCAGGAACAGGAGCTTATCCGCCCGGGAGGGAATGAAGTCCTCCTTGAAGAGCAGCTTAAGTCCGTCCGCGATGGGCTGCAGGAGCCCGAAGGGTCCCACCCGGTTCGGCCCCACGCGCATCTGGAACATCGCCAAACCCCGGCGCTCCACCCAGGTCATGAATGCCATGAGGAGAAGCACACCCATGACGATGACCACGATCTTGATCAAGGTGGCAATGAGTTCAAACCCCATTAAGACTTCCTCAAAGCCTCAAGGATCTCGTCCACCTTGGCCTCGGTCAGGTTCTCGTAGTAATCGTCGTTCACCTGCATCATCGGTCCGGTGCCACAGGAACCCAGGCACTCCACGACGGAGAGGGTGAACATCCCGTCGGCCGTGGTCCCTCCCACCGGGATACCCAGTCTCCGACTGAGGTGGTCGATGATCCGCTCCGCCCCAACCAGATTACAAGAAATGTTCTTACAAACCTGAACGTATTTCTTCCCAACCTCCTTGAGGTTGAACATTGTGTAGAAACCGGCTACGGACCAGACCTCGGTTGGCGTTATGCCCAATATTCCGGCGATGACCTCGACCCCTTCTTTCGTGATATAACCCTCCTCCCCCTGAACGAGGTAAAGCGAGAGCAGAAGGGCTGAACGCCTCTGAGGATATTTCCCGGCTTCCTCCGTGATCTTCTTTATCGTCGTCTCGGAAATCATTTTTCGAAATCCAACACTCCCTTTCTCAGGATGTACACCAGTCCAAGAAGGAGGATGACCAAGAAGATGCCGGTCTCAATAAGACCGAAGAACTTCAACTCCTTGTATATCACGGCCCAAGAATACAGGAAGACGGTCTCGATGTCGAAGAGGATGAAGACCATCGCGACCAAGTAGAACTTTACGGGGTAGCGGAGCCGGGCATTTCCCCTAGGGGGAATGCCGCATTCGTAAGGCGTCAATTTCTCTTTGGATGGTTTCTTAGGTCCAAAGAAGGCCGAGAGCCCGACCATGGCTAGAGCCACAAAGATCACAAAACCAATTGTCAGGAGTACAGGAAGATAGTCCAAGAGCATTTGTTCACATTTTCACAATAATAGGTAAAGTCCTGATTTCATATATTTTATCATACCAATCCAGCACTGTCAAGAGGTTATCTCTCTCGGTATTTATTAAAGTGTTTTAGAAAGTTTCCTGTCTTCTCTTTGATTTATCTAATTCCGCATCAACTTTCCTTGCCGCCTCCTCAAGTGAGACTCCTGGCTCAGCCTCTCCCCTCAAAACCTTTTCCAAGGCTTCGCTCTCCAAAATCTTGCGCCCCGTAACCCATCCACTGGTCTGAGGCTCCAGTTCTGCGTATTCCAGTTGAAAAATGACTCCCTCAAGTCCTCGATAATGCTTTACCTTAGCCTGCATAACCTCTTTATTTAAAGCCGAGTATCTAATTGGTAAGTAAGAAGATGCGTACGACCATCTTGCAGTCTGTTCAGGTTCGCTCATCCATTTTAGAAAAAGCCAGGCTGCCCTTTGCTCCTCAGGTCTAGCCTTGGCAAAGATGACGGCGTTTGTCCCGGCAAGAATTACTGATTTTCTTTTGCCAACAGGCAGAGGAGCCAGTCCCAGGTCAAACTTGATAAGGGTATCCATGTATGAAAGCGAAGCACAAGAGCTCTGAATCATGCCTACTTTACCTTGCAGGAAGTCATTCTGGTGCTCAAACCCCGAGGTAAGATAAGCCACAGAATCCAGTGCGATGAGCCCCCTTAGGTACTCCAGGGCCTCTACTCCTTCCCTCCCCTGAAAGGCAGAACGCATCCTGTTTGAAGTAAGGAAGGTTCCTGCGTTCTGATATAGCAAGCTACCGAAATTCCAGATGTCCACCTTGAACGCGGTGCCGTATGTGCCTCCTTTGGTAAGTTTCTTAGCATCTACTCGAAATTCATCCCAAGTGGCAGGGGGGTTGTCCGGATCCAGACCAGCCTTCCGGAACAGGTCACGATTATAATATAGCGCTGCTACGCTCTTATTAAAAGGCCAGGCCCAAAGCGTGTCCTGGATGGTGCAGGATCTCAAAAGGACAGGGTAAATATCTCTCCATTCCGTCGGGGAGAGACCATCGGCACCCGAGAGATAGTTTTGGATTGGCACGATCGCTCTGGATTCAATCAACTTTGATGTCCAGCTCTCATAAGCCTGTGAAGCTACAGGCGGTTTTCCCGCAGCAACCGCCGCCAAGAGCTTCTGAGAAAGAGCATCATAGCTTCCCAGACCTAAAGGCTTAACAGAGATTCCAGGATGGGTACGATTGAACTCCTCGATCAAGGCATTCAGGGTCTTCTCAATCGGCCCACCCATGACATGCCAGAAGGTTACGTCCACGACCCCACCAGCCTTTTTCTTCTGGCAACCTCCGGGGAGAAGGACCACCCCTAAAGCCAAGGACCAGATTGCATTACAGAATCGTAGCCTCAAACTACAAATAACCTCAGATAGAAGTAGATCAAAGGCACGGTAAAAATGAAGCTGTCAAAGCGGTCCAGTGCCCCCCCATGACCGGGAATGATCTTAGAAGAATCTTTAATCCCCGCGTTCCGCTTCATTGCTGATTCTACGAGGTCACCGATCTGTCCGAAGATTCCAACCAGGACCCCCAAGGCTACCGCGTCCCACCAGGTCAGGTAAGGAGCAGAAATAACCTTGGAAAGAATCCCTCCAGTGACCGCTCCAATAATTCCTCCTACTGCGCCCTCCACGGTTTTATTGGGACTGATAGTTGAGGCCAACTTGTGGTGTCCGAGCGCCAGGCCAATCACGTAAGCGAACGTGTCGCAGAACCACGTCAGGAAGTAGGGCAAAAGAGCATAGCTCCTCGACTTCCAGGGTTCATCTCCCATCCCCCGTAAAAGCAGGAAACACCCCAAAGGAAGGACGATATAACATATTCCTGCGAGCAGCGTGGATATGTTCAAATATATATTCGGAATCTTTCCCCCGCCCAGCAAAAAGACAAGGCCGAGCATCATGCAAAGCATCGATGCCCCTATCCACCATTCGGAGCCGGGTAATATGGTTTGATTCTGTCTGAAAAAAGCAAGACATAGAAATAACCCAGAGAGAATCCCTATGATCTTAGGAACTTCAAGACCTTTTGCTTCAGCCATTTGGTAGAATTCAAAAAGGCTCACAAGGATGATGGCCAGTACAAAAGCGACGTAGGGAAGACCTCCAAGTGTGTTTACGATGAGGAGAATTGGAATGAAAATAACTGCAGAGAGAAAGCGGAATAGGAGCGAAGGTTGAAGGGAGAGGCCTGAAATGCTCAAGGGATCTTCCCGAAGCGACGGTCACGGGTCTGGTAATCTTCGATGGCCTTTAAAAGATTCTTACGGCGAAAGTCGGGCCAAAGCACGTCGGTCACATAAAGTTCAGTATAGGCAATTTGCCAGAGAAGGAAATTGGAGATTCGCATCTCTCCAGCGGTGCGAATCAAAAGGTCAGGGTCCGGCAGTTTTGGGGCATAAAGATGATTAACAAAGACTTTCTCGTCAATCCTGTTGGGATTGAGATGACCTTCTTTTACTTCGTGGGCGATCCTTTGGGCTGCTTCCACGATCTCTGCACGCCCACCATAGGAAAGCGCGAGGTTCAGGAGGAGACCCGAGTTTTTTTGCAAGGCTCTGATCGCCCGCTCTAATTCCTCTTTCAAGATTTTAGGCAAAAGCTCCTTCCGGCCGATACTCATAAGCCTGACGTTGTTTTTATCCAGCTCATGAACCTCCCTCCGCAGCAATTCCCGGAGCATCCCCATCAGACCGCGAACCTCCTCCCGGGGGCGCTCCCAGTTCTCAACGGAGAAGACATAAAGGGTCAGGATTCCGATTTCAATCTCACCACAAGTTCGCACGATTTCCCGGACGGATTCAATCCCAGACCGATGACCGAAAATACGGGGCAAGCCCCGTTCCCTTGCCCAACGCCCATTTCCGTCCATGATGATAGCGATATGCTTGGGCAGAGTTTTGGTGGATTGCCTCATATCAAATTCCAAAAAGAGTGGCCTGCACCCAAAGCTACCGAGCGCCGGCCATTTTCCCCCTCTTGCCTCATTCCTCTCAGGTCCAACTATACCTCCATGATCTCCTTTTCCTTCTTAACCAGAAGCTCGTCCACCAAACCGATAATTTTATCGGTGAGTTTCTGGGTTTGGTCGTGAGCCTGTTTATCTTCATCCTCGGAGATATTGCTCTCCTTGAGCATTTTCTTCAAGGCCTCGTTTGCGTCCCGGCGAATATTGCGGATCGCAACCCGGGACTCCTCGGCCATCTTCTTGACTACCTTAACCAGCTCTCGGCGCCTTTCCTCAGTCAGAGGCGGTATGGGCAACCGGACCACTTGACCATCGGTCGAGGGATTCAGGCCCAGATCCGATTTTTGGATCGCCTTCTCGATCTCCCCGATCAGAGATTTATCCCAGGGCTGTATGATCAGAAGCCGTGCCTCCGGGGCGTTGACCGAAGCGACCTGCTTCAAAGGAACTTGTGCCCCATAGGCCGAGACACGGAGAACGTCTAAAAGGGAGGGGGTTGCTTTCCCGGTTCGGATCCCGGCGAACTCGGTGCGCAGAGATTCGAGAGTCTTCTTCATGTGCTCCTCGGCATCCACGAAAATCTTTTTATCCATGAGCAGGTCTCCCTCTCAACGTGAAATAAACGTTCCAACAGGCTCCCCCAAGACGATCCTCCGGAGGGAACCCTCTTCCTGAAGCCTGAACACGATCAGGGGCAGATCGTTTTCCTTGCAAAGAGAGATGGCCGTCGTATCCATTACCCCTAGTTCCTGCTCCAGGACTTGCATGAAATTCAGGCGCTCATATCGCCGTGCTCCAGGGCGAACCAGAGGGTCGGCATCGTAGACTCCGTCCACTTTGGTCCCTTTGAGGATCACTTGGGCCTTGATCTCGATTGCGCGCAACACGGCCGCGGTGTCCGTCGTGAAATAGGGATTGCCCGTTCCAGCAGCCAGCAGCACAATGCGTCCCTTTTCGATATGGCGGATGGCCCTTCTACGGATATAGGGCTCGGCCACAGATTGCATGGGGATAGCTGACATCACTCGGGTGAAGCAGGCCTTCTTCTCCAAAACGTCTTGAAGAGCCAAGCTGTTGATTACCGTGGCCAGCATCCCCATTTGGTCAGCTGACACCCGGTCAAGGATTTCATCTCCAATCCGACTTCCACGGAAAATATTACCCCCTCCGACTACGATACCAATCTCCACTCCAAGATGATGAATATCGACGACTTGATCGGCAAACGAACGAATCGAGTCAAAATCAAATCCCCTTTTTAAGGATCCCGCCAACATTTCCCCGGAGATCTTGAGCAGGATGCGCCGATAAATGAGGCTCGCCCTCCCATTCTCCCGTATCGATTTCTTCTCGGCTTTCTTCTTCATAACTCTTTGAGTAGGAGCCTTTCTTCTTTATTCACCCAATTTGAAGCGTACAAAACGGCGTACAGCTATATTTTCACCAAACTTGGCGATGTTCTCCTTTATGAAAATACCAATGGTCTTGTTGGGATCGCGTACGTAAAGTTGTTCCATCAGGCAGACGGTGGCGTAGAATTTATCTAATTTACCTTCGATGATCTTCTCTATAGCCTTCTCGGGCTTACCACTGGACAAAGCCTGGGTACGATAAATGGATTTCTCTTTCACTACGATCTCCCCCAAAAGGTCACCTCTCTGGACCACAAGTGGGTCCGTGGCCGCCACCTGCATGGCTAATTCCTTGGCAAGTGTTTTGAATTCCTCAGTCTTAGCTACGAAGTCGGTTTCGCAGTTGACTTCAATCAAAGTGCCCAACTTGGACCCGGTATGGATATAGGTAGCCACCAGACCCTCGCTAGTGGCTCGGCCCAATTTGGATTCGGCTTTGGCGATGCCTTTTTCCCTGAGATAGGTTACAGCTTTATCTATATCCCCATTGGAGGCCTCCAAGGCTTTCTTGCAGTCCATCATTCCCGCCCCGGTTTTAATCCTTAATTCCTTAACCTGTGATGCCGTAATAGCCATACCGGTTATGCTCCTTCCTTCTTGTACAGCCCAGGCTTGGTCTCGGTTTTGGCCTTAGGCTTCTCATCCGCCTTTCGGAGAGTGTGTTTGGGTGCCTCGGGTTTCTTATTTTCCCCTTTCTTTGAAGGCGGCTTCTTTTCAGCTAAGGGCTTGGACACGGGCGGAGCCTTCGTCTTTTCCATCTTGGCTTCCTTAGAAACCTCCCCAGGTTTATGGAGCAGGGAAAGGAACCGGCGGTGGGGAGCAGGTTTTGTGGTATCCTTTAATTTAGGCTTTTGTGGCCTCTCGGGAACTGTTGGCCTAGCTTCCTCCTTGTGAGATTCTGCGATTCCAGCCTGGAGCTCTTTCAAGGCTGCTTCTTTTCCTTCTTGAACCGCATTGGCCATTAAGGTGGAAATGAGACGGATGGAGCGGATGGCGTCGTCGTTTCCCGGAATAGGTATATCAATAGGATCGGGGTCACAGTTTGTATCCACAATGGCCACGACCGGGATTCCCAAACGATTGGCTTCGGCCACGGCAATGTTGTCCTTGCGAGTGTCAACCAGGAAAAGGGCGCCAGGAAGGCGATCCATCTCCTTCACTCCCGAAAGAACTTTTTCTAACTTGTCTTTTTCCTTTTCCAGCTTAAGGACCTCTTTCTTCTTCAACGCGGCAAAAGTGCCATCCGAGGACATCTTCTCGATCGACTTCAGGCGGCGAATACTCGACTTGATCGTCTGGAAGTTGGTCAGCATACCGCCAAGCCAGCGCTCGGTTACGTGGAACATTCCGCATCGACGGGCCTCATCGGCAACCATGTCTTTCGCTTGCTTCTTGGTTCCGACGAACAGGATGGATTCACTTTCAGAAGCCTTTTGCCGAAGCAGCTCATAGGCCAGGTCTAATGCCTTGACCGTCTTCTGAAGATCCAGGATATATATCCCATTGCGTGCCCCGAAAATGAACTTCTTCATCTTTGGGTTCCAGCGGCGTGTCTGGTGGCCGAAGTGAACCCCGGCTTCTAAAAGCTCTTTAATGGATAGGTGGGGCAATGTTTTTTCTCCTCAATGATTGGGTTTTGGCCTCCGCTGCCAGCTGACCTTGAATCGATTGCTTACGGCGTATCCCATAAAATATTGCAGGGAAACCCAGCCGTGCAAAGACAGCGTGTATATTGTTAACCTACCTCTTGGAAAACTGGAAGCGCTTTCTGCGCTTAGCCAGCCCGTACTTCATCCTTTCATGTTGTCTGGGATCGCGCGTCAAGAAGCCCGCTGCCCGCAAGGTCATGCGGAAGGCGGGATCGACCTTGAGCAGGGCCCGAGCGATACCCAAACGTAGAGCACCAGCCTGCCCCGAGACTCCCCCTCCTGATACTTTGGCAGTTAAATCATATTTTCCTTCCGTCTGAGTTGCCCGGAACGGCTGCTCAACGACCATCGCAAAAGTCGGTCGGGTAAAATACTCTTCAAAGGGGCGTTCGTTAACAAGCTTTTTCCCATTTCCAGGAACCAGGGCTACTCGGGCTACCGACGTTTTCCTCCTGCCCGTAGCCTCATACGATATCGTCGCCAATCTCCCTCCTCTCTCTTTGATTACCTACGAGATTACCTTGGCGTTTTGAGCCTTGTGGGGATGTACCGGGCCTGCATAGACATGCAGCCTTCTAAAGATTTGGCGGCCCAAGGCGGTCTTGGGCAACATTCCCCGCACGGCGTGCTCAATGATGCGCTCCGGGTGTTGAACGACCATCCGTTCATAGGAAACTTCCCGGAAGCCTCCCGGATAGCCACTATGACGCCGATAAAGCTTCTGCTCTGACTTTTTACCTGTCACCACCACTTTACCCGCGTTCACGACAATCACCTGATCTCCGCATTCTACCTGGGGGGTAAAAAAAGGCCTGTTCTTTCCCCGCAACAGGGTAGCGATTTGAACCGCAAGGCGGCCCAGAATCTTTCCCTCAGCATCCAAGAGAAACCATCGGGATTCCAACTCATGGGGATGAACCGTCGGAGTCTGATAACTTCGTTTCAGCAATGACACGTCTGCATTCTCCTCTCTGTTTGACTATCCGATCCTTCGGGCGACCAAATACTCCCTCTCCCATCCTTTTACGCTATAGACCATCTCCCCCAAAAGTCCGGTGAAAATGAACTGCACGCCGATTACTATCAGAAACAAGCCCAAGAGCAGGAGCGCTTGATGACCAACCCTTCCGGATATGATTCCCGCGATCGCGATCCCGAGATCAAGTACAAAACCACCCCCCAGAGCGAACAGACCGAAGATCCCAAAAAAGTGCAGGGGACGTTTCACATAGCGTGTCAAGAAGAGCACTGTCAAAAAGTCTAAAAAACCCTTCAGGAAACGCTCTACGCCGTACTTTGAATACCCGGATTTCCGAGGGTAATTTTCTACCTTGATTTCGGACACCCGAAACCCACGCCAGTAAGCCAAGGCGGGGATGAAACGATAGAGTTCGCCGTAAATCCTAAGAACCTTGACAACCTCCCGTCGGTACGCTTTGAAGGGACAATTGGAATCGTGCACCTTCACCCTCATAGAGCGTCCGGTGATCCAATTAAAAACTCTGCTCGACAACGCCCGTTTGCCCTTGCCTTTGTACTTCCAGCCGGTCACGAGGTCGTACCCCTCTTTGATTTTATCTAAAAACTTTGGGATCTCCTCGGGGGCATCTTGCAGATCGCCGTCCATGGTTAACACAATTTCACCCTGGGCTTCATCGAAACCGGCGCTGTAAGCATAAGATTTCCCGAAATTGCGGTTGAAGGACAAGGATTTGATCCGGAAATCCTTTTGGTTCAAAGCAGAGATCTTGGCCAAAGTCCCGTCCGTGCTGCCGTCGTCCACGAACAAGATTTCATAAGATAGCTGGAACGGCATCAGGGTCTCCCCTATCCGGCGAGCAAGCTCTTCTACACTCTCCTCCTCGTTAAGTACTGGAATGACGATCGAGAGATTCAGACTCGCCCGGGGTTCGGGCACCTTTCCTCCTATTCGTTCTGCGCTTTAAGTTTCTGGGTCAAGGCAGGAACGACGACAAACAGGTCTCCGACGATACCATAAGTAGCAATCTTGAAGATCGGGGCCTCAGGGTCCTTGTTGATTGCTACGATACACTTTGAGCTCTGCATCCCGGCCAGATGCTGAATGGCCCCTGAGATGCCACAAGCCACGTATAGCTTGGGATTGACGGTCTTTCCGGTCTGTCCCACCTGGTGGGCATAGGAAATCCAGCCAGCGTCAACAGCGGCACGGGAGGCGCCCACGGCTCCACCCAAGGCGTTGGCCAGACCGTCAATCATCGCGAAGTTTTCCGGTCCCCTGAGTCCTCGACCCCCGGAAACGATGATATCGGCCTGACTCAAGTTTACGGATTGGCCTCGCTCTTCCGCGGATTTGAGCCACTTAGCCGGAGAGGAAAACAACTCCCTTGGCACGTCTTTCTGAATGACCTCCCCCTTTTCCCCGTTCGGCTTGGCCTCCCCAAAGACTTTAGACCGGATGGTGATGATCTGGGGTAAGGTTCGAACGACCCACTGAGCCACCGCATTTCCGCCATAAACCGCACGGGTCACGGCTACGGTCCTTTTTTCTTTGTCGGTCTCGATCGCTACAGCGTCCGAAGCCAACCCTGTTCCTAAATTCGCTGCCAACCGACCGAATAAAGCCTTTCCGGCGATAGTTGCCGCTCCCACGATTACTTCCGGCTTAAGTTCAGCTAAAAGATGACCCAGAACTTGGTTATAAACTCCAGCCTGAAAATGCTCAAGCTCAGGAGCGGAAACCATCCAAACGCGATCGGCTCCCCGTTCGGCTGGCGTATCTCCGTCGGAGCTTCCGAGGAGAATGGCCGTGACTTCAGTTCCGAGGTCATCGGCGATCTTACGCGCAACCGTCAGAACCTCCAAGGAGGTCGACTGGAGCTTGCCGTTTCGTTGTTCCGCAACTCCTACAACACCATTAAAATCAGCCATCGTTCTTCTTTAGATGATTTGTTGTTCTTTTAAGGCTTGCACCAATTGGGCAGCAACGTCCTCAGGCTCACCCTGAAAGATAGTACCGCCCTTACGGGCTTCAGGAACCCAGACCCTGAGGAGTTCGCTCTTGACTCCAGCTTTGACGAATTTGGTCGAATCCAGACCTAGATCGGTAGCGGCCCAGATGGGGACCTTATAGGATTTGGCCTTCAATTTCCCCTTGAGGGAAGGAAGCCGAGGTTCGTTGATCTCTTTGACCACCGTGAACACGGCCGGCAGAGAGGTTTCAATAAGGTCGTAGCCTTCCTCCATCATCCGCTGGACCCGGGCCCTGCTCTCGGATATCTCCTCTATCTTTTTGACGAAAGTCACATCGGAGATGCCGAGAAATTCAGCTACCGCAGGCCCCGTCCAAGCTGTATCATTGTCCGAGCTAGATTTACCAAATAAAACCAAATGGAACGAGCCCAACTTCTTAATTGCTTGAGCCAGAACATAAGCAGTCACATAAGCATCGCTGCCCTCAAAAAGAGGATCAGAGACCAATATCCCCTCGTCAATTCCTAAAGCAATGGCGGTTCGAAGAGTCTCCTCGGTTTCCTTAGTGCCCAGGGAAATGGCTGTGACTTTCCCCCCATATTTTTCTCTCAGGCGCAGTCCCTCCTCGATGGCGTATTCGTCCATCGGGTTGATGATCAAAGTGGCTCCGGAAATATCCACCCTTTCCGCTCGCGGCTCAAATCGGATAGTCGCAGTGTCCGGAACCTGTTTGATGCATACGACGATGTTCAAGTTTTATCCCCTTTTAGAATCAATCAACAAGTTCCTGTTCCAAAATCCATTCTCGGCGTAATCCCCTTGAGCCCCGATCCATATAGATCTGGAAACGCCGCTCTTCCTCGGTACGAACCTGAAAGTAGTTACGGTGTCGCCTTAGTAGCCAGGTTTGACGCTTCGGAGAACCGCTTTTAGGCAGGCCGTATTCCTGCCAACCTCTTTCCACCTTGACGATTTTACGGCTAACGCCCTTCCAGACGAATTCGAGGGGAAATCCGTCCTCGGAAAGGCTAACATTAATTCTTTCGCAAATGAAGATCATCCGCTTCGCAACTTAACCAGGGCGGTCGAGGCCGCGCGCTGCTCTGCCTCCTTACGGGTTCGTCCGTTTCCTTTGCCAAACTTCCGACGCCCGATCCAGACCTCGATATCGAAGGTCTTGTCGTGTTCCGGGCCCTGTTCAGCCTTCAACCGATAACGCAGGTTTCCCAGATTCTTACCCTGGGCTTCATGCTGGAGAAGGCTTTTATAGTTGACTGCTTCCTGAGATGAAAACAAGGTTTCCATATCGTCGAGGATATCCCGGGTGACGAACTCGCGCGCCGATTTGAGCCCGCAGTCGAGATAAACGGCCGCGATCAAAGCCTCGTAGGCATCTGCCAGGATGCTTTGCCGTTCCCGACCCCCGTTCCGGCTTTCGGACTCGCTTATCAACATGTACTTTCCCAATCCCATCCGCTGAGCTCGCTCGGCCAGGACGGCCTTAGAGACCAGCCTGGATTTAACCTCCGTAAGCTCGCCCTCACGCTTCTCGGGATAAATTTGAAAAAGATGTTGGCAGACGATGAGCCCGAGGACGGCATCGCCCAGGAACTCCAAACGCTCATTGGAGCGTTCCCGCTGGGGAGCCACGTGAGAACGGTGAGTTAGGGCATGCTCCAAGAGATTGACATTACGGAAACGGCATCCCGACTTCCTCTCTAACTCCCTGATCAGGGCACGCCGTAAGGAATCCGGCTTCTTCTTGGAGAATATCTCCCTAAGAAAACGCCTCAAACTTATCCTTGGTACCTTTTGAGCGCCAGACAGACGTTGTGTCCGCCGAAACCGAAGGAGTTCGAGATCGCGGCGGTGACCGCAAGCTTTCTGGCCTTATTCGGCACATAATCCAGATCACACTCCGGATCCGGAATCTCGTAATTGATCGTGGGATGAACGATGCCCTCGACTAAGGTCTTGGCGGTAGCGATCGTTTCGATGACTCCGGCGGCCCCGAGCAGGTGGCCGGTCAGGGATTTGGTGGAACTGATCGCCAGTTTCGAGACATGGCTCCCGAAAACTGTCTTGATCGCCATCGTCTCGTATTTATCGTTCAAGTCGGTGGAAGTCCCGTGAGCGTTCACGTAACCCACTTCCTCAGGCGACATCCCTGCGGAGGACAGAGCTGCCCGCATCGCACGGGCCGCTCCCTCCCCTCCCGGGGCCGGGGCCGTCATGTGGTAAGCGTCAGCGGTCGCGCCATACCCGGCCAACTCAGCGTAAATCCTCACTCCCCTTGCTCTGGCCCTCTCCATTTCCTCCAAGACCAGGATGCCCGACCCCTCCCCCATCACGAACCCATCCCGGCTCAGGTCAAAGGGGCGGGAGGCTTTCTCCGGGGCGTCGTTGCGCCGGGAGAGGGCCCGCATGGAGCAGAATCCAGCCATGGACAGAGGAGTGATTGCCGCCTCGCTGCCTCCGGTGATCATAATGTCCGCGTCCCCGCGGGCAATTATAAGGAAGGATTCCCCGATGGCGTGAGCGGAAGTGGCGCAGGCCGAGACCGTGGCGAAATTGGGCCCCTTCAGGTTCCAGCGGATGGAGATCTCGCCCGAGGCCATATCGATGATCATCATGGGAACGAAGAATGGGCTGATCCGGTCCGGGCCGAAGTCCCTCAGCTTTTGAAACTGGGCCTCCCAAGTCTCTGTCCCTCCGATGCCGGACCCCACCAAGACCCCGATCCGGTCGCGATCCTCCTTGTCCAGCTCCAGTTTGGAGTCCACCAAAGCCTCGTGGGCTGCCGCAATCGCATAATGCACAAAACGGTCCTGCCGCCGAAGCTCCTTGCGGTCGATGATCGAGGATGGGTCGAAACCCTTCACCTCGGCCGCGATTTGGGTGGAGAAGGCGGAAGCGTCGAAACGCGTGATACGCCCTACACCCCCCTTGCCTGCCACCAGCGACGACCAGAACTCGTTCACATTCAGGCCGACTGGGGTTATGGTGCCCATCCCGGTGATGACAACCCGTCTCTTCATGGTCGAACCTTCAGCCGGCAGGCTATTTTGCAGTTCCTTTCTCGGCCAGCTTCTTTTCGAGGTATTCGATGGCCGTGCCTACCGTGACCAGTTTCTCGGCCTCGGCATCCGGTATCTCCAGGCCAAACTTCTCCTCGAAGGCCATGATCAGTTCCACCTGGTCCAGGGAATCGGCGCCCAAGTCCTCGATGAACTTTGCTGTGGTAACCACCTGCGCATCGTTCACGCCCAATTGCTCTACGATTATCTTTTTGACATCGTCCGTCAATGCCATGCCTCTCATCCTCCTCTTTGGGATTCTCGATTAAAGGGGTCCCCGATTAACTTTTAAATCAATACATGCCGCCGTTCACACCCAGAATCTCGCCGGAGATATAGGCTCCGTCCTCCGAGCACAGGAAGGCCACAACTCCGGCGATGTCCTCAGGCGTACCCAGCCGGCCCAGGGGAATCTGCTTCAGGTAAGAGTCTTTGATTCCCTGGGAAAGGTCTTCGGTCATGGCGGTCTGGATGAATCCCGGGGCAACCGCATTTACCGTGACGCCCCGGGCTCCCAGCTCCTTGGACAGGGATTTGGTGAACCCGATGATTCCCGCCTTGGATGCGGCATAGTTCGATTGCCCGGCATTCCCCCGCTGACCGCTGACGGAGGAGATGTTCACGATCCGGCCGAAGCGCTGCTTGATCATCAATCGGGCACAGGCCTTGGAAAGAAGGAACGTACCCTTCAGGTTCACGCTCAACACCGCATCCCAGGCTCCCTCCTCCATGCGCAGAAGCAGGGCGTCCTTCGTGATCCCGGCGTTGTTCACCAGAATGTCTATGCGTCCGAACTCCTTAGCTGCCTCTTCCACGACCCTCTCCACTTCCTCGGCGTCGGTCACATTCAAAAGGTAGGCCTTAGCCTTTGCTCCCGAGTCCCTGATCTCCCGGACCGTAGCCTCTGCCAAAGGCAGGTTCAGGTCGCAGGCAGCAACCACGGCCCCTTCTCGAGCCAGCCTGAGGCCGATCGCCTTACCGATTCCCTGCGCCGCTCCGGTCACCAGAGCCGTTTTGCCTTTCAAGCTTCCTTCGGGCATTCCCGTCACCTCAATTTATCAACGGTTTCGGCCAGGGACGCTGCCCCATCCACGTTAACGCAGGAAAGGTCTCCTTCCAGCTTTTTCAGGAGCCCTGTCAGGACCTTCCCAGGCCCGAGTTCCACGAACTGAGTTGCCCCCATCGCAATCATCCGGCGCAGGGAAGGCTCCCAGAGCACCGGGGAAAGCAACTGCTCCTGGAGCATTCTCCGGACATCGCAGGCCTTCAGGACAGGCTCTGCAGAAGCATTCGCCACCACCGGGAAATGCGCTTCATGGATCTCGGTCTTTTCCAGGGTGTCCTTGAGCCCCAGGTAAGCGCCATCCATCAAGGGAGAATGAAAAGCCCCCGAGACTTCAAGCTTCACCGTCATCTTTGCCCCGGCTGACCTGGCCAAGGCCATTGCCTTTTCCACAGCTGGGCTCTCCCCGGAAACGACTACCTGGACTGGGGAATTGTAGTTCGCCGCACACACAATGCCGTTCTGGGAAGCCTGGTGGCAAAGCTCCTTCACCTTCCCTCCCGAAAGCCCAACGATTGCCGCCATGGTCCCGGGCCTGTCCAACCCTGCCTGATACATCAGCTCCCCCCTGAGGCGCACCAAGCGCACCGCATCCTGAAACTTGAGGGAGCCTGCGGATACCTGGGCCGAATATTCACCCAGGCTGTGACCGGCCGCCATGTCCGGATGGATACCTTCATTAATCAGCAAGCGCCAGACTGCCACGCTGTGAACCAGGATCGCAGGTTGGGTGTTCTTGGTCTTCTTCAGCTCCTCTTCAGGCCCTTCAAAGCAGACCCTTGCCAGGTCAAAGCCCAGGACGTTATTGGCCTCCTCAAAGATGGCCTTGGCCGTTGCGAAGCCCTGATAAAGGTCCTTGCCCATGCCCACATACTGCGACCCCTGACCAGGAAATAAAAACGCTATTTTAGCCATTTAATATACTTGGTTTTCTGGGTTTTTTTATCGGGTAGAATGGTGCATAAACTTAGGGTTAGTAATACAATATATTGTGGTCACCTGTATCTTATCTCGTAAGTAAGTCCGACAAAGCTAAGTTACGTTTGTTTAACCAAAACCGGTTAAAAATGGGGAAGGCCGACAAAGCTCCGAAATCCGAAAGGGGTTTCCGACTACTTCACGACTACTTCACGCCATCCCCACCCCATTTCCGGATACCCACCACTATATGTTGTGGTAGGTCTTTTCACCCAAAGTGGTCTTTAGTTCGCTTAGCTTCTTCTCTAAACGGTCGAAACGGGCAGCGAAATCGCCGGCCAACATCAGCCCTATGCCGATGAGGATGAAGATGGTTCAGACCTCGGAGAGCTTGGGGTTCTGGATGAAGGACATGCAGAGAGCCCCTCCGAAGAAGAACAGCAACCCCAAAATCCTATAGGCCCATACCTGTTTCATCTCAGTTATCCTCCTCTTCTTAACCTACCACCGGATCACAGCCCCGGCCCATGTGAATCCGCCGCCGAAGGCGGTCAGAACGACATGCATCCCCTTTTTTAGAAGCCCTTTGCGGTTGGCCTCGTCCATAGCCAGGGGGATGGAAGCCGTGGAGGTGTTGCCGTAGCGGTCAATGTTCACGTATACTTTCTCCGGAGGAAGCTTGAGGCGCTTGGCCGTGGCCTTGATGATGCGGATATTGGCCTGATGCGGAATCAGGAAGTCCACGTCGCCCACCTTGATTCCGGCCTCCTTGATGGCCCGGATCGCTGAATCCTCCATCGCCCGAACCGCGTACTTGAAAACCTCGTTCCCGACCATCTTCATGAAGTGCATCCGTTTCTCCACTGTCTCGTGGGAGGCCGGATGTCGGGAGCCCCCTCCGGGCTGCTGAAGTAAATGCGCTAAAGAGCCGTCCGAGCCGAGATGCACGGAGAGAATCTCGTGCCCCTTGCTTCCCTTCTTCAGAATGACGGCCCCGGCGGCATCGCCGAACAACACACAGGTATTGCGGTCTTTATAATCCGTGATCCGGGTGAGCATCTCCACACCGACCAGGAGTATCGTCTTGTATTTCCCTGTTTCAATCAAGGTTCGCCCAATCTCCAGGCCGTACAGGAATCCCGAACAGGCTGCAGCGATGTCAAAGACCGCAGCCCCCTTGGCTCCCAATTTGGCCTGAAGGTGGCAGGCTGTGGACGGAAAGGGCGTATCGCCGGTCACGTTGGCGACCAGAATGATGTCCAGGTCCTTGGCTGTGACCTTGGACATCTCCAAAGCCCTGAGGGAAGCCTCTTTGGCCAGATCTGAAGACACGGTCTTCTCGTCAGCCATGCGCCTTTCGCGGATGCCGGTGCGGGTGCGAATCCACTCGTCCGAGGTATCCACGATCGTTTCGAAGTAAGCATTGGTCAGCACCTTGTCCGGGACCGCGCTGCCCGTGCCCAGGATGGAGATCGCCACTACCCTTCCACGCCTTTGAGAAGAGCCATCTCCTGCTTGATCTTCTCGTTCACGCCCCGCTCCACGACCAGCCGGGCCACGCGAACCGCGTTGCGGATGGCCTTGCCCGAGGAGCGGCCGTGGCAGATGATCACGGTCCCACGGATGCCCAGAAGCGGGGCCCCGCCGTACTCTTCGTAGTCCAGATCCTTGGCGAAGCGCCTGAGGATGGGCCGCATCAGGAAGACCCCGGCCCGGGCCCGGATGCTGGTATAGACGTATTTCAGGATCGAGGCCTCGAGCATTGACATCACGCTCTCGGTGAATTTCAAGATCACGTTGCCCACGAACCCATCGCAGACCACGACGTCCGCCTTGCCTTTGAGGACGTCCTGGCCTTCCACGTTGCCGATGAAATTAAGGTTGGTCTTGGCCAGGAGCTCGTGAGCCCGGACGGTCAGGGCATCGCCCTTAGTGCTCTCCTCCCCGACCGAGAGGAGCCCTACTTTGGGCTTTTCCCGGCCCAGGGCATAGTTCGTGAACAGGCTGCCCATGATCCCGAACCGCACCAGGTGAACGGGCTTGGAATCCAGGTTCGCGCCCACGTCAAGAACCACACAAGTCCCCTGCTCGGTGGGCATCAGGGTGGCGAGGGCCGGACGCTCAACGCCCTCCAGTCTTCCCAAGCCGGTAAGGCTGAAGGCCATAACCGCTCCGGTGTTACCTGCTGAGATGAAGGCGTCCAGCTGGCCCTCGTGCTGCAATCGGGTGGCAACGCCCAGGGAGGAATCCCGCTTCTTGCGCAGGGCCTGAACCGGAGGCTCGTCCATCCCCACGACCTCCGGGGCATGGACTACGCTGATGTTCCTGGGAACCTTTTTCTCTTCCTCCAGCTCCCCACGGACTCGGCTCTCCTCGCCGATAAGGACAATCTCCAGATCGGGCCAGAGATGAGCGGCCTCGATCCCGCCTCGGACCGGATTTCGGGGAGCATGGTCGCCCCCCATGGCGTCAATGCCGATGCGCATCGCGCAGAAAGGTACTTTACGTTTCCTTGACGGCTATGACCTGCTCCTCACCGTAGTAGCCGCAGGTCGGACAGACCCGGTGGGGCGGTTTGGGCTGGTGGCAGTGGCCGCACGTGGCCACGGTCGGTGGACAGACCTTCCAATTCGCACGGCGCTTGTTGGTGCGCGAATTGGAATGCCGACGTTTGGGGACAGGCATCTTCCTTCTCCTCTTTAGGTTTTCAGTTTCCTCAACGCCTCCCAGGGCGTATCCTGCTCCATGGGTTTACATCCGCAGGCCCCCGAGGAGAGGTCACTTCCGCAGCGGGGACAAAGCCCTGGGCAGTCCATGCGGCAGAGGGGAACGAGAGGCAGCGCGAAGGCGATGGCCTCGCGAACTTCAGGTAGGATATCCAAATCCTGAGCCGAGCTTGGTATATAACGCACATCCAGAGCAACTTCCCAGCCCGTCCGAACCTCGTTCACCTGCTCGTAACTACAGCGGAAAGGGACCCGAAACTCGCGGAGAAAGGGTTTCAGGCAGTGGGCGCATTCGAAATCAATCCGGAAACTGAGTATCCCTTTGAATGCGAGAAAGGGCAGGGTTTTTGCGATGGCCCCCTGGACGTCCACCTTCCCGGCCAAAACCCCTCCTTCGATCTTCAGGCCGAGATCCTCGGCAGGGTAGCATACGGCATATTGGTTCTCCCCCTCGCAAAGGGAACGAATCGCAATCCTGGTCATGGTAAACCGGTGACAGCTGTATGGTAATTTAACACTATATTTTAAACGATTTGACAGTATTTTGTCAAGGGTAGCCCATTGTTCCAACCCCTTGAATAAACGCACAGTTCCTTAAAACCAGGGTTTAATAAAGCAGGCCTCGCCTTAATGGCGAGGCCCTTTTCGGTCCGGAAGTATGTTACCAGGTTCTGGCAGGATCTCTTATATAGGTGTCGATGGCCCGTGCCGCCTTGCGTCCGGTGCCCATGGCCAGGATCACGGTGGCGGCTCCGGTCATGATATCTCCTCCCGTGAACACACCCTTCTTGGTCGTCTTGCCAGTCTCCTGATCGGCTACGATTGTGCCATGGCGGGTGGTCTCCAACTCCGGGGTGGTTGCCGGGACGAGGGGGTTCGGCCCCTGGCCGATGGCCATCACCACGGTGTCTACCTCGATCACGTACTCCGATCCCTTAATGGGAACCGGCCGACGGCGACCGGAGTCATCTAGCTCGCCCAATTCCATCTTCAGGCACTCTATCCCCTTAACCCAACCCTCTTCATCGCCGAGAATCCGCGCCGGGTTGGTAAGAAGGCGGAATTCGACCCCCTCCTCCTCGGCATTTTCGACTTCTTCTCTACGGGCCGGCATCTCCGCCCGTGAGCGACGATAGACCAGGTAGACCTTATCGGCTCCCAAGCGCAGCGCGGTTCGCGCTGAATCCATGGACACGTTCCCAGCGCCCACCACCGCGACTCGCTTGCCCAGGCGGATCGGGGTGTCATATTCCGGAAAGCGGTAGGCCTTCATCAGATTGGAACGCGTCAGGTACTCATTCGCCGAATACACGCCGTTCAAGTTCTCGCCGGGAATGTCCATGAAATAAGGAAGACCGGCTCCTGTTCCCACGAAAACCGCATCGTAGTCATTATTCAGGAGCTCATCCACGGTCTCGGTCTTGCCGATCACGTATCCCGTCCGGATATCCACCCCGAGCTTGGAAAGATAATCCACCTCGCGCTGGACAATGGCCTTGGGCAGACGGAACTCTGGAATGCCGTAGACCAGCACGCCGCCGGACTTGTGCAGGGCCTCGAAGACCGTGACCTCGTGTCCCTGCTGGATCAGGTCTCCGGCAACGGTCAAACCCGCCGGGCCGGCCCCGACCACAGCTACTTTGAACCCTGTTTTAGCCGGCCTCTCGGGGACCTCAACCTTACCCAGAGCAGCTTCGTAATCGGCTACGAACCTCTCCAGACGGCCGATAGCTACAGGCTCGTTCTTCTTACCTACGGCGCAGACCAACTCGCACTGGTCCTCCTGGGGGCATACACGGCCGCAGATCGCGGGAAGCACGTTCTTTTCCTTCACTTTCCGCACCGCGCCCAGGAAATCCTTCTCTGCCACCCGCTTGATGAAGGCGGGGATGTCGATCTCCACCGGGCAACCGGATATGCAGGTTGGTTTTTTGCACAGAAGGCAACGATCGGCCTCCAGGACCGCGGTTTCCTCGGAGTAGCCCAAGGCCACCTCGTTGAAGTTCCTGGCCCGGGCCTGGGGATCCTGCCGGGGCATCTCGTGCTTCTTGGGGATGATCATCTTCTTAGGCATGAGCTATGGCCTCCTCGCGGCGGCAGGCCTCGCACTTCTCCGCGTAGCGTGCCAGGGATTGCTTCTCCTGGGCCAGGTACATCTTCTGCCGCATCATCAATTCATCGTAGTTTACCTCGTGACCGTCGAAGTCCGGGCCGTCCACGCACACGAAACGGGTCTTGTTGCCCACCGTAACACGGCAGGCGCCGCACATCCCGGTTCCATCCACCATGATGGAGTTCAAAGAGACGATGGTTTTGAGGTTATAGGGTTTGGTGGTCAGGGCAACAAACTTCATCATAATCGCCGGCC
>Ga0315294_10001088_pt1 | contig 29362 bp, 27 predicted proteins | sample YL17G13_40_MG_FD_203626 | JGI IMG/M metagenome (GOLD analysis project Ga0315294, IMG submission 203626) | Sediment microbial communities from Yellowstone Lake, YNP, Wyoming, USA - YL17G13_40 | ecosystem: Environmental > Aquatic > Freshwater > Lake > Sediment | place: USA: Wyoming | collected... | reverse complement strand
CAAAGTTACGATAAGTTGGCCAAGTCCATCGAGCGGTTGTCTTCGGGACTTCGGATCAACAGCGCCAAGGACGATGCGGCGGGACTGGCGGTACGCGAATTAATGCGTGCGGATATCGCCACCATCAAGCAGGGAGCGCGAAACACGATGGACGCGATTAGTATGCTGCAGACGATGGAAGGCGCAATGGGCACCATCGACGCGGCGCTGATTCGGATGAAAGAATTGGCCGAACAGGCATCCACCGGCTCGTATTCCGAGCAGCAGAGAACCATTATGAATAATGAGTTCCAGCAGATGATGGATGAAATCGACCAAATCGCCGGCGCCACGACGTTTAACAGCATTAACATGCTCAACAGCGCCACCGGCAGCAACAGCATTCATTTCGGCGAAGGATCCACAATCGATGTCAATTCAGTGGATGTTCGCACAACGGCCCTGATTGACAGCGCTGCGACGATTAGCATTGCCGGGACGGATGGAACCGACGCGCAGAACGCGCTGGCCAAGGTTACCACGGCCATCGAGCGGAAAGACAGCGCCCGTGCCAGTTTCGGTTATATGATGAACCGTCTGGAAAACACCAACGAGGTGTTGAATATCCGGGCCGAGAATATGATGACCGCGGAGTCCCGTATTTCGGACGTCGATGTAGCGACCGAAATGGCGGCCCTGACGCGAAACCAGGTGCTGGCTCAGGCCGGTGTGGCGATGTTGGCGCAGGCCAATACAATGCCGCAGATGGCTCTGAACCTGCTGCGGTAAGCGGTTTGGAACCGTATAAGCTGCTTGCTTTGGATGGCCGCGGCTGACACCGCGGCCATCCTTACCAGTTTTATAGCCAATATACTCTGTCCAACCCGCGTGCTTCTAATCACCGCTTTTTTCATCAGTTTGTCAAACCAGAGAGGCGGATATGAACGGATTTCAGGCATACCAGGAAACCGCGGTGACCACACAAAATCGCGGACGACTGGTCGTGATGCTCTATGACGGAGCCATCAAATTTCTCCGTCAGGCGATTCAGGACCTGCGGCAGAATGACTTTACCGCCAAAGGCAATCATATTGCCCGCGCCCAAGACATCCTTTTTGAATTGAATACGGTTCTGGATATGGAAAAAGGCGGGCAGATCGCCGAAAATCTCCGGGCGTTATATGCTTTTATGCAGCGGCATCTGAGCGAAGCCAATATCCGAAAAGACCCCCAGATGATTCAGGAAGTTATTGGAATGATCGAGGAACTGAACCAGAGCTGGAGAGCCATTACGAACTGATTTTTGCCTTTTTCTCTTCCTTTTTCTCACAAAGACCGCTTGCAAGAGCGGTTTTTTATTTTATGCGGACGTTTGGTAAACCAATTATCCCGAAAAGCCGATAAATAGTACGGCGGCAAAGCGGAATGACTTTTGTGAACCAATTATGAACGCCCAGATACTGATTGTCGATGACCAGAAGGACTTATTGGACCTGCTGAGTATGAGTCTGACGCCGGAAGGGTACAGTATCCGCACCGCCCAGACTGCCGCCGAGGCCCTCGGCGCCGTTAAGCTTCAAAAGCCCGACCTCATCCTGCTGGATATTCTTTTGCCGGATATTTCGGGCATCCGCCTGACGACCCAACTGAAAAATGACTCTGAAACCTCGCACATTCCGATTATTCTGCTGACCGCCAAGGACAGCGAGACGGATATTATTGTCGGCTTGAGCATCGGAGCCGACGACTATATCACCAAACCCTTCAGCATTAAAGTCCTTCTGGCTCGAATGGAGGCAGTGCTGCGAAGGGCCTATCCGCAGGGCAAAGAGGTCAAGCAGGTCTTGTCGGTTGGACCGGTGCGTATATTTCCCGCCGCCAGGCAGGTGTTTGTGGAGGGACAGCCGGTGGAACTGACAGGGGCGGAGTTTGCGATTTTGCTGGCTCTTATTTCAGCCAACGGGACGATTTTATCGAGAGCCGAATTGGGCAAAACCCTGCAAAACTCCCCCGATGCCGGCGGCAGCGAGCGGGTGGTCGATGTCCACGTCGCGGCCCTGCGCAAAAAGCTCGGCGAAGCACGCAATTTCATCAAAACCATCCACGGCCAGGGCTACCGTGCCGTCTTATAAGGTGATTTTACCTTGTTCTTTTCGCCCCCCATCCTATCCAAGACGGCAAAGACAAAATTCTGCAAACAGCGTTTGAATTTGCCCGTGTTTATATAAAAGAAGATATTCGGTAAAGCGTCGTCGTCGGCTGAAAGCGTGTAACCTGAAGCTATTTTTTTTTGCCCTGTTCAGCCTGGATTTGCTTTTGGGCCTCGATGATTTCCTTTTGGAAGGACGCCCGACTGGTTTGAGCGGCCTTGATTAGTTCTTCCGACGACGGAGCCTGATAAGGCGTTAACTGGTAATTCCACGTATAGGTATCAACAATCATTCCCGGCCAGACGCACTCGGCGAAAAAATCGATGGGAAACCAGTCGTGCAGGGGGCGTCTGAGTTTCTTGTGGGTGTTGACAACCTCATAGCCGGCCTTCTCAATGCGGACGCGATAGTCGCCGTACCAGTTAAAATTGACCGTTACCGGCGTCGTGCCGATTTCCTCGTCATTGAGCCAAACGACGGCATCCGTCGGCTGCGTGACAATCGTGAGTTTTCGTTCGACACAACCGGCCGTCAAAATCAAACCCGCCACTGCCGCGGCCCAAAGTATCCCTGCGTATTTCATTGGAAAAATCCTTTCATTCCTGTTTTTCTATGCAGGCAGGATACCACGCCCTCGTGACAAAATCAACTCCTTAGTCATCCCTGATCGTTGATTATATCAGGTTAGCTCTGCTGGACCTGACAGATGCGTCCGCGGCAGTGTTCATGCCATTTTTCCGTGCCGTGGGAGGTGAAGTATTCAAACGATTCATCGCTGGTCAGCTCGCCGAGGATGGCCTTTCGCTGGTCGGGATTGGGAATTTCCGTGATAATGTGTCTGCGAACCTTTTCGAGTTCCTCGGCGAATTGGCCGTGGGCGTCGGTGAATATCTCCTCTAATTTTTTCCGCAGATGACCCGCGTATGCCGGGCAGTGTCCTTCGGTGCCGATAGCAATTTGCAGACTGCCGCGTTTAACCACCGCCGGAACGAAGAAATCGCATAACTGAGGATGGTCAACGACATTGCACAGGACTTCCAGCGCCTGGCAGTCGGTATAAATCCGCTGATTGAGCAGCAAATCATTAGTGGCGGCGATGCACAGAGTGGCCCCGACAAGGTAATTTTTGGAATAAGAACTGATGACCACCTCCACGTTGCGTGAAACGAAGTCCTCCTGGACATTGGCCGGGATGTGTTCCGCGACCACTGTGACCCGTGCGCCGGCCTCGACCAGCGCCTGTACTTTTCGCAATGCCACGGCCCCGGCCCCGATGACCACCACCCGCCGGCCGGAAAGCTCCAGATAGATGGGATATTTGGCCATACCCTTATTATAATCCTTTGGTGAAATCAATGGCAAAGAAAATACAAGCTATAATAAAAGAAAACAGGGTCGATGAAACACCCCATCATTTTTTGGTCGAAAAATGGAGAAAAGCTGGTACAATAGCCGCAGGGCTTTATCTGGAATGGGAAAAAAGCGATGGCGGAAAAGATAATTCAATTGTGTACGCCGCTGAATGATGCAGTGGTCCGGAATCTGCGGGCCGGTGATGAAGCGCTGATTAACAGCGTTGTCTATGCTGCGCGCGACCAGGCACATAAACGACTTTGTGCGCTGATTGAGCGGGGCGGGACACTGCCTATTGATTTAACCGGGGCGGTGATTTATTTTGTCGGACCGACGCCCGCCCGTCCGGGACAGGTTATCGGCGCGGCAGGGCCGACGACGTCGAGCCGAATGGACGCCTTTAGCCCGATTTTGTACGCCCAGGGTCTGAAGGCCACTATCGGCAAAGGTTATCGATCAGTAGAAGTGCGCAAGGCCCTGCAGCAATATGGAGCTGTGCATTTTTCAGCTCTCGGCGGGGCAGGGGCATTGCTGAGCAGGCATATTGTCAAAAGCGAATTGGTCGCTTATGAAGATTTAGGAGCCGAAGCGATTTGGCAATTGGAATTTCGGGATTTCCCGGCGGTCGTTGCGTATGATGCGTACGGCGCATCGGTTTATGATAAAAAATAACAGATGAGGATTTTTTGATGAAAGTCGCTCTAATTGGTCTTCAGCAATCCGGCAAGAGTACGATTCTATCGGCTATCAGCGGCAAAGAGGCGGCACCGATGGGTCCGGCGGATATTTATGAACAGATTGTTCCCGTGCCGGATGAGAGGCTGGATTGGCTGGCGGCGTTGCATCAGCGGGATAAAATTGTCCACGCAACAGTGGATTGTCTCGATTTGCCGGGGTTGTCGTTTGTCGATGAACACGGACGGGCTGCGGCACGGCGGCTGTTCGGCAATATCCGGACGGTGGATTTATTCGTCGTGGTGGTGCGGGCGTTTGAGAATGATTCCGTCGCGGCGTATCGCAATCGCATCGACCCGGCCAGGGATTTGGAAGAACTTCGCACGGAATTTCTGCTGGCCGATCTGGAGCTGGTGACGACCCGCATCGAGAAGCTGGAAAAGCAGGTCCACAAGCCCGTTAAGACCCAGCCCCAGGATAAAGCCGAGTTGGAATTACAATTGAAATTGCAAAAAGCGCTGGAAGCCGAGCAGCCCATCAGCAGCGTGGTCAAAACCTCACAGGAAATGGAAATTATTAAGCCGCTGGGGTTTTTGACCTTAAAGCCGATGATGGTGGTGGTTAATGCCGGCGAAAATCAATTAGATAAGACGTTTGACCTGTCCAAAGCGGCAGGGCCGGGCGTGGAAGTCATTCGGCTCTGTGCGTCGATTGAAAGTGAACTGGTTAAGCTTGACTCCCAGAGCCGAAAGGAATTTATGGCGGATATGGGGCTTACGGAAACAGCGACTGTAAAATTTGTCCAGAGTTGCTATAGGACTTTGGGCCTGATTAGTTTTCTGACGGTTGGCAAGGATGAGGTGCGTGCGTGGCCGATTACCGCGGGAACGTCGGCTCTCGACGCGGCGGGCAAAGTCCACAGCGACATCAAACGCGGCTTTATCCGGGCTGAGACAATGACGTATACAGATTTAAAACAGCTTGGCGATGAGAAGGCCGTCAAGGCTGCGGGCAAAATGCGTCTGGAAGGCAAGACCTACATCGTCCACGACGGCGATATTATCTGCTTCAGGTTCAATGTGTAGAACATCCGGGACCGCAGGGGTGTAGAATAATAAGCTGGCCTGTGTGGGACAGGCGGGGCTAACGCAATAGGATAGAATGGAAGGGAGTCTGTTATGGCGAAGGTATTATATATTCAGGCGTCGCCGAGAGGACAGCGGTCAAGTTCGATTCAGGTGGCCGATGCGTTTGTGCAGGCATACAAGGCAAAACATCCATCCGACAAGATTGAAACGTTGAATTTGTTTACCGCGAATCTGCCGAGTTTTGACGGTCTTACCATTCAGGGCAAATACAACATTATGCACGGCAAAGACTTTTCGCCCGAGCAAAAGAAAGCCTGGGACGCGGTGGTCAAAATCATCGAGCATTTCAAGTCGTTTGACAAGTACGTGCTGGCGGTGCCGATGTGGAACTTCGGCATTCCCTACCGGCTCAAACAGTATCTGGATGTGATTATTCAGCCGACTTATACGTTCAACGTTTCGGACAAGGGTTATGAGGGGCTGGTCAAAGGCAAGCCGGTGTTTGTGGCTTATGCCCGCGGCGGCAGTTATGCCAAAGGCTCGCCAACTGAGGCGTATGATATGCAGACGAAATACCTGGAACTGGCTCTGGGGTTTATCGGCTTTACGAACATCCAGTCGATTCTGGTTGACCCGACGTTGCAGGGGACTGCCGATGAGGTCGAAAAGATGGTTTCCGAGCGCAAACAGCGAGCCCGCAGACTGGCGGAAATTTTTTAGAACATTCCGGTTTTCAGCGGTTCGTAAAATTCTTTTGACGGCCGGCCCAGCGTGTTGGTCAGTGTTCCGACATAGTCAATCGTACAATCCATTTTGTCGCCGGGCTGAAGATATTTTCCCGTGGCGTGTCCTGTGCCGTGAGGCGTGCCGGTGCAGATGATATCGCCGGGTTCGAGCGTCATCAGATGGCTCAAAAAGGCCACGATTTCATATACCGAATAGGTCATTTGGCCGGTGTTGGATTTTTGGCGGGTCCGACCGTTGACTTTCAGTTCCAGTGCGAGATTCTGGGGGTCTGGGATTTGGTCCGCTGAGACAATCCACGGCCCCACAGGCAGAAAACCATCGGCCCATTTGCCCACCAGCCAATCGAAAAAATCATCCCGCGGACGATTGACTCTTTCGTTTTTGAACGTGACAGAGCGGGCGGAAATATCATTGGCGATGGTGTAGCCGAAGATATAATCTTTGGCTTGCTTCGCGGACACCTCTTTACATTTTTTGCCGATAACAACAGCCAGCTCGACTTCATAGTCGATTTGTCTGCTGTAACAAGGCCAGGGGATGGTTGTATTGGCTGCAGTCAGGACATTAGCCGGCATTAAGAATGGCCAGGGGGTTGTGGTATGGCGGGGGTTGGTTGTCTGGTCGGCGGGTTTGGCATACTCGGCCAGATGTTGCGGATAGTTGCACGCCAAGGCCAATAATTTGCCGGGGGTGAGAATCGGGGCCAATAGTTCGACTTGATTCAGACCTAAAAGAGCCTTCGGTTTTTGGGCGATTGTTTTCAGTCGCTCCAGCGATTCCGGGCTTTTTTGAATGATTTCAAGGACAGAAGACAGTTTCAGCGTATTTTGCAGATGGGACGGAATGTCGATGATGCCCTGTTCGGCGACGATGCCGCAGGAAATGGTGTCTTGATACCGATAACTTGCCAGTTTCATAAGCACCTTTTTGGTGTCCTGAATAATCTCCGAAATCCTTTGAAAAACGCCAGGAATGTATTATCATAGATGTCCGGAAAAAGATATAGAATCAAACACAATTTTCTCAAACGGAGAAATCTGAATGATACGCGAATGGTGGGACAGGGTCAATTGGCGGTGGGGACGAGGGAGAAACAGCGGCGATGTGGCGGTACAGGAAGAAACGACTGTTAAAGGAAGTTCCTGTTCGGTTGTGCCGCTGCGGCAAAATCCTGATACCGCCGTCGTTCGGAAAAAGGACAGCGCGGAGGTGTTTCAGGAGGCCGTCGAGAAACTGGTGGACCGGCTGGAACAAATCAACGCCGGCATTTCGCTGCAAATCCAGCAGAATGAACAGCTCGTCGATAAAATGAATCAGCTTCCTGATATGCTTTCGAGTCTGCCGCAGCAATCGCAGGAGCAGCGGCAGATTCTGCAGGAGCTGACTTCGCAGCTCAAGGCCAAATCCGCCGACGACCGGAAAATGCTGGAGATAGTCGGCGAGATGACCGAACAAGCCGCCGAGCAAACACACAAACTGAGGGATATTCACGAACATCTTCAGACCTCGGCCAAAACGAACCGGCAACTGTGCGACAATATGGGCCGAGTCGGCGATTCGCTGAACAGGCTCAACGCCGACACAAACACCCAGACGGAGTGGATTCAACACCTAAGCCGTTCTTTGGCTGTGACTGATCAGTATCTGAAATTCACGCTGGCCAGACAGCAAAGCCGTTTTCTGTGGGTCTTTGCGATTTCGGCGGCGGTCAGTCTGATGGCAATTGCAGGGCTGGCGCTTGGAATGTTTTTGATGAATCGGTAAGACGTATGCAGCAGCGTAAACGGATTTTTATCAGCGCTCTTGATCTCAGCGCCGAGATACACTGTGCGAATTTAATCGAGCGGTGTAATCAACACATTGGCGCCGGGCAAAATCCATGGACCAACGCGTCAGACAGTCCCATCGAATGGTCTGGTTTTGGCGGAGCGAAGATGGAGCAGGCCGGCTGCGCTTTGCTGGAAAACATCGTGGGCAGGGCGGCGATGCTGTATAATGTTTTCAGTCAACTGGGCTATTACCACAATTTAATCCGGCGGGCAAAAGCGTTTCTTTCCCTCAACAGGCCTGATTTGGTGGTGATCTGCGATTCGCCGGCATTTCATTTTCATATCGCCAAAGCGGCCAAAAGACTCAACATTCCTATTTTGTTTTACGTGGCTCCGCAGTTGTGGGCCTGGGCGCCGTGGCGGATTCATAAATTACGTAAGTGTTGTGACAAGCTGGCCTGCATTTTGCCGTTTGAGCAGGAGTGGTTCCACAGTCGAGGAATGGACGCCGAGTTTGTGGGCAATCCGCTGTTTGACGAGTTAGACTATCCCGTAGAACAAAATATCAAGTCTTACGCCGATTATACGCCGAAGAGGGCGAAGGTCGCTCTTTTGCCCGGCTCGCGCAAGGCCGAGATTGAAACGCTTTGGCCGGCGATGCAGAAAATCGCTCTAAGCATCCGGCAAAGATACCCGGATGTCCGTTTTTACACCGCCGCGCCGGATATGAGCAAAATGGTTCTGCTGCATAAAAACCGTTTGTCGGGGTTTTCCTGTCTGGAGCAAATTGATGATTTGATGGCGTTGTGCAAACAGGTGGATTTTGCGCTTGTCGCCAGTGGCAGCGCAACCTTACAGGTGGCCGCGGCAGGGTGTCCGATGATTGTGATGTATCAATCGAACCGGTTTTTGTGGCATCTGATTGGGAAATGGCTGGTTTGCACGCCGTTTTTGTCGTTGCCGAATATCGTGGCAGGCAGGCGGCTTGTGCCGGAATTTATGCCGTATTTTACATCTATTGAACCCATTGCGGATGAGGCGATTGAATATCTGTCTGAGCCGGCACGGCTGAAAAAAGTCAGTTGGGAACTGATCGAGACGGTCAAACCTCTGGCCGGCGGCAAGGCCGTGGATAAAGTCGCACAAATGGTTCTGCAAATGGCAAATGTACAAAGCAAATAGCTGAATTGTGCGAAAAAAGGGTTTGAGATGTTTTGATTTTGCTGTTTTTGGTAAATTTTTATTTTTTGCTTGCAATGCGGTTGCCGAGTTTGTAAAAGACATGCAATCGCTCTTTGAGAATTTGAAAAGAAGCTTTGCGGTTTGGCCCGACTTCGGGCTGAATAAGCAAAATGGGAACACGGTGAAAATCCGTGGTGGTCGCGCCGCTGTGTGCATCCGTTGTCCGCTGTTGTTGCGGGCAAATCCGAAAGGCAATCGTTCCACTGTCTGTAAAGATGGGAAGGGGCCTTGAGGCGGGATGCGAGCCAGAAAACCTGCCGAAAAGCTTAATATCGCGTTTTTGTTGTTCTCGCGTAATGGAACACGGCGCAACTGACCCCATTGGACGATTTTCCCGGGATAATCGGACTTTGGGGGTTGTTGTTTTGCGAAAAATCAAGGCCGTCGCTTCCTTCACGGGAGCGACGGCTTTTTTTGTGCGCCTGACAGGCACACAAAAAAATTAAAAGTTAAAAACCAAAAGTTAAAACTGAAGTTTTGCAAATTGACGTAAGTCCTTTATTTTTGCTGAAAAAACCTCTCGAAAATAAGGACTTACAGCAAAAAAACAGGGATTAAAGCTAATTTTGCAAAAGTCCAGTTAAAACTAAGGAGAGGAAAGCGATGAAAAGTATTGTGGCAGCAATGATGATGGTATGTGTAGTTGCAACAAACGGTTTTGGAACGACTTATACGAGTCCAACAGAGTATTCCGCCGGCTTTGGGGACAATTCCGCGCATATCGCGGTGGATTTCGATTACGGAAATTCGTTTGTGTTTGAATACCATTGGGACGGCGAGGCCAGCGGCGAGGACGCTCTGCAGGTCCTTGATGCGGAGGGGTCTTTGGATGTGTCGCATTCGGATCCGTATCCTGGCTGGGGAATCTTGATTTATGATTTTGCGTATCCGGGCGGAACGAAATTCGATTACGGCTCGAGCGCCAATACCGGCTGGCACTATTACCTCAGCGACAACGGCAGTAATTGGGAATCCAGCGGCGTAGGAGTATCCGGTCGCACATTAACCAACGGTGGCTGGGATAGCTGGGTCTGGACGAATTATGATGCTGATTGGCTGCCGCTCCGGCAGCCGGGCGAGATGCCTGTCCCGGAGCCGACAACACTGACATTGCTGGCTTTCGGAGCGGGGATGTTTGTGCGAAAAAAAGCGTAACGAGAGATGGGGGCAGGTCGAGAGGCCTGCCCATCCTTCTGTAATTTATGAAAAGACTAAAAATAATCGGTTTGCTGTTTTTTCTCGCAACGGCAATAACAGAGGCGTCGGAATTTGCGACGACGCTGATTTATGCCGGCGGGACATTCGGTCCGTATCCTTATAACGACCCCAACGCCGTGTTGGGAGAACCGACAACATATATGATTGGAGAGTTCGGTAAACGCTTTGCCTGTTCCCTTGTGTATGGGGCGTGGAATAAACTGCTGGAGGAAAATGAGTATGGAACCAATAATGCCATAGTCACTCTGGGGCCGGGACAAGATGTGATTGTGGGATTCGACCATAAAGTCGCCGACGATATAAACAATTCTTATGGTATTGATTTTATTGTGTTTGGAAATACGGCATTTACCAAACCGGGAGAATGGTATCTGTATTGCAATACGGATATGGGGCAGGTCTTTCTGTCGAATCCGGTTGACATATTTCCATACGAGCCGGTGACTGTGAGTGTCGCGCAAGACCCCAATGGACCGTGGTATTCTTTCAGCGATGGGCCGTATGCCGACGCCGACTTGTTTCCCACCAATGCTTTCGCCTGGGAAGGATTGCAGCTCGGCGGCGACGGATGCGCCAACTGGGGTGAAGAATCAGACCCCTTGAAACCTGTGGATCCGAATTTGACATGGGAGGATTTTGACGGGATTAGCGTTGCCGAAGCGATAGCGCTGTATGAGGGTTCTGCGGGAGGAACGGGATTTGATTTACAATGGCTGGCGCCGGCAGATTATGAAGCATTGGAACCAGACCCGCAAAGCGGTCGGCGATGGATTCAATATATCAAGCTCAACAGCACGAGCGGCGAAGTGGATGCGGTTTCAGACGTCGCGGCCTGCGGGGATTATCAGCACCCATTTCCGCCCGGCGACGTGAACAGAGATTGCAGAGTGGATTTGCAGGATTTTTCTATTTTGGCTGAAAACTGGTTAGTGTGTACGTGGAACTGCGGATGAGAAAACAGAAGGCATTTACGCTGGTGGAATTGCTGGTAGTCATCGCCATTATCGCGTTGCTGCTGGCGGTTCTTGTCCCGTCGCTTGCCCGTGCCAAGGAGCAGGGACGTGATATCTATTGTCAGAACAACCTTCACCAGATGTATCTGGCCGCCATGGTCTATACAGAAAATTACAAAGGTTCATTTCCGATTGCGTATTACAATTGGGAATTCGAATTGGAGACGATAGCATACTGCTGGGATTTTACCACCCGTCAGAATGCCGGGGGCGTGGTAGTAGAGCCTGGGATTCTCTGGCAGGGTGAGGCGACGATTGAGAAAATTCAGCAGTGTCCATCTTATCGGGGGGCGTCCAATACCGCATCCGACCCTTATACCGGCTATAATTACAACACCAGCTACATCGGTCATGGCGACAGAGAAGCGATTCCTGAGCCGGACCGATGGAATCAGATGCGTCGGCCGGCATATTGTGCGCTGTTTGGCGACGGTGAATATACCGAGGGGGCCAACAAATTTATGCGGAGTCCGCTACCCAGCGATTCGGACGGGGATTTTTCGGGTCGCCAGGCCGGCACACAGGGATTTCGCCATAACCGGCGGACCAATGTTGTTTTCTGTGACGGTGCGGTTGATACTCGAAAAGATTGGTATCTGGAGGGACTTTCATCCCGCCAGAAAGCGATAGTGGAAAAATATAATCGAAACAATCCCAAAAGTCCTGTGGGGTTTTTATCCGCCGACAACAGCGCTTATAATCCACAGTAAAATTTGCTTTCTCTTATCCATCGCTTCCGATACAATTTTGCTTTGTGAGCAAGGCGGCAATGCAATCCTTTTTTCAGGCGGCCGGCAAACAGACAAAAGGTCTGTGGCATACGGTTTGTCAGTTTCTCTGGCCGGCGGTGTGCGTCGTCTGTTCGTCTCCGGTTGAGGAAGACAGCGGCAACCTTTGCCGGGACTGCTGGCGGAGCTTTTCGGAAGCGGTGGGACGCGATTACTGCCGACGCTGCGGCAGGCAGGTCAGCCGATACGGTATCGTCCAAAACCGCTGCGGCGGATGCTTTGACAAAGAGCTTGTTTATGACGGTCTTTGCCAGGCGGGGTCTTATGACGGCCTTCTTAAACAGATGCTCCTGGCGTTGAAGTTTCGGGATAAAGTCGAACTGCTGGATTATCTCGGACCTGTGTTTCGACAGGCCTTTGTTGCCGGCGGCTTCGCCGACAAGATCGATGTGCTTGTGCCGGTTCCCCTGCACTGGCGCAGACGTTTTCGAAGAGGGTTTAATCAGTCCTTTCTGCTGGCGCAGTATCTTAAGAGCGATTGTCCGCTGATTTCAGAAGATTTGGTGCGGATTCGCTATACGCCTCATCAATGGCAGATGCAGACCGATTCTCAAAGGCGCCGAAATGTCAGGGGGGCCTTTGCCGTGCGGGAAGGTCATCCCTTTGCGGGCAAGGCGGTTTGTCTGGTGGACGACATTACCACCAGCGGCGCCACGCTGGAAGAGTGTGCACGAACTCTTAAACAGGCTGGAGCTGCGGCGGTATATACCGCCGTTGCAGCCGTGGCGGAGAGGGCGAGTTGAATTCCGGCTATCGGAGGAAGAAAGGTCGAGGGGCGCCCTGTTCGGGGCATTTTTTATTGTTCCGATTTTAATACCACCCATGGGACTGGTGGATGGAAATACCCGCCAAAGGCGGACAGGCAAAGCCTGAATATGGCAATGCCACCAGTTTTAACTGGTGGGTCTTTACTGAAGTTGAATTTGGGGGTTTGACGGTTTTTTCAGAGCGGGTATAATAATATTAGGTAATTATAAAATCATTGAATATCAAAAAATGGTTTCAAGATGAGGCGTGTACAGATTATGCGGAAATTATTTCTCATTTTTGGTGTATCAATTCTATGGATTCTGGCCGGTCTGGCGCCAATCAACCTTTATGCTTCACAGACAGAGCCAATCGAGCTTGCGGGGCAATGGCGTTTTGCGATTGACCGGGAAGATGTCGGGACTCAGGAGCAATGGTTTAAGCGCAAGCTGTCGGAGGCGATCCGCCTGCCGGGAACGCTTCAGGAACAGGGCTTTGGCGACCCCGTCACGGCGCAGACAAAATGGATGAGCCGGCTGTATGACAAGTTCTGGTATCTGCGGGCCGACTATAAAAAATATGCACAACCCGACAATATTAATATGACAGCGCTTGTTTTGAACAAAAACAAACTTTATAGTATCAAAAATGCGGTTTTCCAGAATTAGTTACCAACGTAAAATAAGGACTTACGATCAAAGTAGCGCTGTCATATTAAGGAGTTTGGCCACAGTTGCGGTCAGCTTGGCGACTTTATTCAAGTGTCGCGATGCGTTTGTCGCGTTGCTTGAGTTGCGATTCGAGTTGCGTAATACGCTGAATGTAAAACAATTCTTTTGGGCAAGTTACATTTCGTCTTTAAACCTTTTTACCAAAAATTGACAGAACAAGTCTTGCAAAAGGCAGCGATTTTGATAGTCTTGAGGCAGATGGTGGGCGGTCCGCCGTCGCCTCGGCTCTGGCCTCGGTCGCCCTCCGGGATCCCTCGCCCAGAGCCGGTTAACCGGCACCCGTGCCAAACAGTTCCACCTTAATCCAAAGGTGATTCTGTCCAGCGCGTGGGGACAACCTCAATCCGATGTTTTTATTGGATAAAAGTTAAGATGGGCAGGTCGATAGGTGTACTGTGTCTTCGACATGGACAGAAAGTTGAACAGATGAAGAGACTATTGACGGTTGTGATATTTGCACTATTCGTTCTTCCGGCAAGTGCGAATGAAGGCTTGGGGGTAGGAAGCTGGGCTGGTTGGCAACCGGGACAGGTGTCACGGGCGGATTGCCCTGAGCTGCGCAATGTACCGTTCATACTCCAGTGGAATAAGGTTGAGCCTGAACCGGGAAAATATAAATTTGATCAATATGTGGGACAACCTTTGCAGGCCGCGGTCAAAGAGGGTCTGTATGTAACTCTGAAGATCTGGGTCAGGCCAGGGACGCCGGGGTGGCTATTCGATATGGGAGTTCCGAAGGTTTATACAGACCGCACCGTGAATCCGTTGGGCCAAAAGATGAGCAAGGAGGATAATCTTCATCCCTATTATCTGCATCCAGTATATAAGAAACATTTTTTTACGCTAATCGACGCATTCGGGAAATATGTTAACAGTTTGTCGCCGGAGCTGCGCGATCGCATTATTTTCGTGCAAAGCGCGGAAGGTTCTACTGGAGACGGCCAGCCCTACAAGGGTAATCCAGAGGACAAACAATACGACATTTCCAAGGATGTTTGGAATACATTCCGCAAAGAGACCTGGGCACGTTATAAAAAAGCGTTTCCAGGAATTCCCATTCTCGTGAACTCCGACGCAAACGAGGAGCAGGAGACTCAGTGGATGTTCGAAAACATGGATGCCATTGCTCTTAAACACGGTATGTTTAGTCATGGTTACCAGGTCAGTGACAATGATGCACGCCTTAAAAAATTTGAAGCCATTGAAGCGTTGGCTAAAAAACGAGGTATTCCTGTGCTGACCCGTGGAGAAATGGACGGAGAAATGTTTGTTTATGGCTGGTCAACGAAGAATATCCCGCAGGCGCTCTATTGGTCCGGCCTGTTCGCGACACATTGCCGACTGGATGTCTGGAACATTCCCGCCAGGGCGCTGAAGGATGAGGCCAACTTCCCGGCGTTTATATTTTTCAACCGCTATGCCGGACTTCACGATGCATCCAGCTCACCGCGTGCCTTTTGTGCCTTGCGTGACGGGCTCGACGCTTCCGATTTTGAGCGTTTCCCGGCATCAGAGTTTGGCGGAAAAGAGGGCAACAAGCAGGATGTGGAGCGTTATATGAAGATCGCCCAGGCCTATGCAGGTTACGGTGCGCGTATGGACGATCCGGAAAAAGCGACAGGGCACGGTATGGTCAACCGCAAAAGCAGCGGCTATAACGATGCTGGCTGGGGTATCCTTTCCGGCAACTATTCGCGTTTTCTGACACAGGTCAATCCGGGCTCAGGCGATGTCGGTCTGTGGAATATAGACGATACCATCTACGGCCGCTTTGCCCGTGCGTTTGAACACAAATCCGGAAAAAAACAGTTGCGTTTCAAAATCGACGAAAATTTCAATGCCGATCAGGTCGAGGTTCGTGTCACCTACCTTGACCGGGGTCAGGGAAGCTGGTCACTGGGAGTTTCCGATAATTCCGTGAAAAAGCTGGTTCATAATTCCAATAGCGGAAAGTGGAAAACTATAATAGTTGAGATGTCCGGAAAAGTTCTTCACGGCACGGAATTGCAGTTGAACTATGAGGACGGGGATGATACCATTTTTCACATGCTGGAGGTTGAAAAAAAGAGGCAGTAACTTGAGTTTGATGCGAAGATGGGTAAAAAGAGATTAAACGATTTGATGCTGACAAGAATGTATTTTCGTGTTTTGATCAGGAGATTATCAAGATGAGAGATATTGACAGGCGTATTTTTTTGAAGAAAGTTATGCTTGCCGGAGCAAGCGGCTTTGTGATTGCCAATAGTTCATCCAACGCCCAATTATCTGGCGAGGCGTTTGTCTCCGGGGCGAAGGACAGGCCGAATGTGTTGTGGATTACGGGCGAGGATATGAGCGCTCGATGGCTGGGCTGTTATGGGAATAAACATATCAAGACGCCCAATTTTGACAAGTTTGCAGAAGATGGATTCCTCTATACGCATTGCTTTGCGCATGCACCGGTCTGTGCGCCGGCTCGCAGCGGTTGGATCACGGGGATTCATCCGGTTTCAACCGGTACGATTTACATGCGCAGCCTGTATGAGACACCGGATACGCTGGTTTGGTATCCGGATGCCCTGCGGGCCCGCGGATATTATGCGGCTAATTTTACGAAGACGGACTATAATACGTCCAACAGGAGAGATTCGGGAGCGGGATTTGGCGGCGGTGAGAATCAAGGGACCTGCGGTCATTTTCTGAACACCTGGGATTCTTATGAATCTTACGGGTGGCGGAGCCCCAATAAAAAACCGAACCAGCCCTTTTTCCAGGTGATCAATTCGGCCGGGTGCCACGAATCCTTCCTGCATCGGGAGAAAAATACCAACGAGGATGTTGATCCGGCGGATATGGAACTGGCGGCGTATCATCCGGATATTCCTGAGATACGCATGGATTATGCCCGCTATACTGCAGGGGTGATGCAAGCAGACCAGGGGCTTGCCAGAATCCTCGACGAACTGAAAAAGGATGGTCTGGCGGACGATACTATCGTCATCTACACTTCGGACAACGGAGGTGTCATTGGGCGCAGCAAACGTTTTCTGTATGATTCCGGCACGCATTGCGCGCTCATTATACGTATTCCTGAAAAATACAAACACCTCCGGCCGGCAGAAAAGCCGGGCTCGCGGATTGATCGCCTGGTCAGTTTTATTGATATGCCGAAAACGTGGCTGGCCATTACCGGATCGGAGATTCCCGCAGAAATGCAGGGGCGCGTTTTTCTGGGAGATAAACAGGAATCGCCGCGTGATGACGTCTTTATCGCACGTGAGCGCATGGACGATGTCCCGGACATGCAGCGGGCGATTCGGGATCAGCGATATCTGTACATACGCAGCTATGAGCCGTTTCGTCCGAACGGGCAGTTTCTGGAATACCTTTGGATGGCGCCGTCAATGCAGGCATGGGAGGCCTATCATATTGACGGCAAGACCAATGCGGTTACCGGCGCCTTTTTCCGCCCGAAACCGGTGGAGCAGTTGTTTGATTGCCAGGCCGATCCGGATAATGTGAACAATCTGGCCGGTAATCCCGCTCATGCCGAACGGCTGGCTCGCATGCGCAATATTCTGAAAGAGCGGCAGATGACCCTGCACGATTGCGGATTTTTGCCGGAAGGCACATTAGTGCAAAGGGCCAAGAAGTATCAGACCACGATTTATGAGCTGATTCGAAATCCGAAACGCTATGATCAGCGGGGTTATATGGAAGCGGCTGATTTGGCGAACTTTGCTTTACCGGCAGATCTGCCCAATCTCGTTAAATTGCTCAACTCCAGCGATGAGGGATATCGCTACTGGGGTGTGATCGGCTGCATTCAGCTGGATAGGCATGCGGCGACACCGGAAGTGCTTAAAATCATGGAGAATCTAATCAAAACCGACGTCAAGGATGAGCAGACGCTGGATGTGCGGGTTACGGCCGCCCTTTATCTGTGCATGATCGAGCATCAAAAACAAGAAGTACTGCGTTCGCTGGCGGAGGTCATTGCTGTCCCGCAAAAGTCTCAGGCTAAGGGCCGGGCGTGGGCAAACGTTTATCTGCTTGGTCCGATGGCTGGAGGGATTGTGGACATACTTGCGGCCATGAAATTGAATAAGGAGGATCAGCAGATGCTTGCGCAATTCAAAGAGCGGCTCATGATACTCGCTCCGGCAGGCACTACCCGGAATCGCAACGATATTAAAAAAGATCAGGACATAAAAGGTTGACTTTATGAAATACCAAGGGTAGTATTTTCGTGTTTTAATCAGGAGATTATCAAGATGAGAGATATTAACAGACGTATTTTTTTGAAGAAAGTGATGCTTGCCGGAGCAGGCAGCGTTTTGATTGCCCACAGTTCATCCAACGCCAAATTACCTGTTAAGAGGCCCAATGTTATATTTATTGCCGTTGATGATCTCAACGACTGGGTCGGTTGTTTTGGCGGTAATCCGCAGGCTAAAACACCGCATCTGGATCGATTGGCAGAAAAGGGCGGAATGGTCTTTAGCAAGGCATATTGTCCTGCAACCGTGTGTTGTCCATCTCGCTCTGCGCTTATGACTGGCATACTTCCCTCTGATTCCGGCGTTTATGGCAACGAACAAAATCTCAAAAATGCCGAGCGAACCAAAAATGCTATTACGCTTCCCCAGTATTTTTCAAAGCAGGGTTATTACAGCCTTTCACGCGGCAAGATATTTCATCAACATATGACGGCCGAAGGCCTTGACCAGGGCCAATGGGCCTTCGATGAGCATGTGCCGACCAAGACAGCCGGTGCCAGGAATCCTGATACATCGAATGGGCCTGTCAATGGACTGCTTATGTTAGATGGGTCTGTTGCACAAGCTAAAGAAACCAAAGCATTTGACTGGGGGGCCACAAGCGGCGATGACGAGGGCACAATGGACTACCAGACCGCACTGTGGGCGGCAGGGAAACTGGAAAAGAACTTCGATAAACCATTCTTTATGGCGGTTGGAATCTCCAAGCCTCATTTGCCCTGGTTCGTACCGCAGAAGTATTTTGACCTGTATCCTCTCGAAGATATTAAGGTGTCCCAATTTCGGCTTGATGATCTCGATGATATTAAACGGGCTGACGGAAAAAAAAGATTCAGTCCCAGCGATGATTTTTTGAGAGTGCAGAAGTATGATAAATTCAAAGAGGCTGCTCGGGGATATCTGGCAGCAATGAGTTATGCAGATGATTGTATCGGAGTTATTCTGGATGGATTGGCGAAAAGTAAATACGCGGATAACACGATCGTTGTACTCTGGGGAGACCACGGCTGGTATTTGGCTGAAAAACTAAGATATCGCAAAACTCTACTTTGGGAAGAGGCAGCAAGATGCCCGTTGATGATCAAAGCGCCGGGTGTAACAGAACCAGGCAAAAGGTGCGAAAGGGTCGTTAACTTGATGGACCTTTATCCAACATTGATTGACCTTTGCAGCTTACCTGAAAAGAAGGATATCTCGGGCAGGAGCATAAAACCATTACTTGAAAATCCCGAGAAAAAATGGGACTATCCAACGCTTACGACGTATAAAAAAGGCAATCATGCTATTCGCGATGAACGCTGGGCTTATCTCAGGTACGCAGACGGAGGCGAAGAACTTTACGATCACGAAAATGATCCGATGGAATGGACCAATCTGGCTGGCGACAGTAAATATGATGATGTAAAAAACAGACTTGCCAAATGGATCCCCACCTACGATGCCGACGACTCACCGTCAAACACCCCGAAGAAAAGGTGATAGACAGGAAAGGATGCACAGATTGTCTGGCGGCCCAAAAGCGGCCTTGTGCGATTCAAAAAAGTAGCTCCAGAGGGGCAGGAAGTGTTTTTGCTGCTGGACTGGAAACCGCCGCGGTGGGAAAATGTAGAACTGCCGGCGCCGGAGAAAAAGGAAATGGCGGTCAATCCGCTGGAGCAGACTCAGCAGATTGGACAGGCTGATCAGAATACCTTGAAGGAGGTCGGCGAACCGCAGGGCTTGTCACGGCCCGCGGCGCCCTCTGCGTCGGCTGGTGTGCAGTCCGCACCGAAAGCGCCTAAGCCGGGGTGGCAGGAGCGGCTCGACTCCGCGAAACAATGGTTTAGTACGATTCCGCGCAAATGGCTGTGGATTGGCGGCGGCATTTTATAAAACTGCAATGACTCTGTGGAATCGCGGCTATACGACGGATTATATTTCAGACCAGTTTGTTCAGCAAACCCGCTGTAAAGACGGCAAGATTACACTCAACGGCAATACCTTCAACGTTATTCTTGTACCCCAATGTCAGTATATGCCCGTAGAGACATTGGAAAAGCTGGCGCAGCTTGCCAAAGGAGGAGCGACGATTTTATTTGAAGGTGGGCCGCCTGCAGATGTGCCGGGTTTTTATCAGTATCAGCGGCGTCAGGCCGCGATGCAGAAACTTTTGGACGGCGTCAGGTTTGACAAGAAGCAGGGCGCTGCCGTCAGTCGAGCCGCGATGGACAGGGGCTGCTGGATGCAGGGGCCGGCGGAAGACATGCTGTCAGCGGCGGGTGTTGCACGAGAGCCGATGATGGATAAAGGGCTTCAGTTTGTACGCCGTACTCATTCCGAAGGATTTCATTATTTTATCGTCAACTCCGCCGACAAACCGTTTGACGGCTGGATAACGCTTGGTGTGGCCGCTCAATCCGTGGTTTTGATGGATCCATACTTTGAAAATCAGGCCGGCGTGGCGGTGATACGTAAGGCTGCCGATGGAAAGACGGAAATGTATCTGCAATTAGGGCCGGCACAATCGTGTATTCTGCGGACATTTACGGAAAAAGCTGTGAATGGCTCGGCCTGGGCGTATTGGCAGCCCACTTATCCGAAGCTGTTGGAAGGAACCTGGAAAGTCGAATTTATTGACGGCGGGCCGGTGTTGCCGAAATCGTATGAAGCATCCCAATTGGGTTCATGGACGACGCAGCCGGATGCGGAAGCGCAGCGATTTGCAGGGACGGCCCGCTATACGCTGGAATTTGGACTGGCCGACGTTAAGGCAGACGAATGGCTGCTGGATTTGGGGCGGGTTTGCGACAGCGCAAGGGTTTCAGTCAACGGCCAATCGGTCGGAACGCTGTGGAGTGAACCTTTTCAGGTCAATGTAGAGCGGTATCTGCGAGCCGGCAAAAATACGCTACAAGTGGAAGTAACCAATGTTGCGGCTAATCGCATCCGGGATATGGATATACGAAAGGTCCCGTGGAAGATTTTTCATGACGCCAATATTTTGAATGTTGAATATGAGCCGTTTGATGCATCAAACTGGGAGCTGCGGGATTCAGGTCTGCTTGGCCCGGTCAGTCTTGTGCCGCTAAAAAAGATATCGCCGACCGCCGGTAATTCGGTAATCGCAGAAAACTGGCCGGGCTGGCGCGGTCCGCGCAGCGACGGCAGCAGTCTTGAAAAAAATATCCCAACGCAGTGGGGGCCTGACCGCAATATCCTCTGGAAGACGGAAATTCCCGGCATGGGACATTCCTCGCCGATTGTCTGGCAGGACCGTATTTTTATCGCCTCGGCCATACCGGACAAACAGCAGCGTCTGCTGCTGTGTCTCGATACTCAGACCGGCAAAATCCTCTGGCAGCAGACAGTCGTTCAATCTGTACTGGAAAAGATTAATCCTGAAAACAGCTACGCCTCCGGCACGCCCGCCACCGACGGTCAAAAAGTCTATATCGTCTTTCTGGACGGCAAAGACGTCGTCGCCGCCGCGTATGATTTTGCCGGAAAACAACTCTGGCTGTCGCGTCCCGGCGTTTTTTCCAGTCCACATGGCTTCAGCGTCTCGCCGGTTTTATACGATGGTCAACTTATTCTCAATTGCGACAGCAAAGACGAATCTTTTCTTGTGTCGTTAAGCTGTACTGACGGCCGGACGCTGTGGAAAGTGCCGCACCCCAATAAAACGCTCAGCTATAGCACGCCGCTGGTGCGTCAGATGGCCGGCCGCACGCAGTTGATTCACTGCGGCAACAAAGGCGTCATGTCGTACAACCCGGATGACGGTTCGGTACTGTGGTTTATTGACGGCCCGGCGGAGGAGTTTGTGGCTTCGCCCGTTTATCACGAGCGTCTCGGAATAGTGTATATTGCCGGCAGCTATCCGAAAAAAGATTTTCTGGCCATTCGTCCCGATGGTTCCGGCAACGTGACGCAGACGCATATCGCCTGGCGTGTCGCCGAAGGCGGCCCTTTCGTCCACTCGCCAATGATTGAGGGTGATTATATCCTGGCTGTCGATACGGCCGGCGACGCCCGATGTTTTGACGCCGAAACCGGCAAAATTTTCTGGAAGGAAAACCTTGGCAAGGAACACGCCTCACCGATTTTGGCCGGTGGGCTGGTCTATTTTCTCAATGACAACGGGACGGTCAATATCATCAAACCCGGCCCGGAGTTTGTGCGTGTTGCACAAAACGAGACGGGCCAGGCTTGTTATGCTTCGCCGGCAGTCAGCGACGGAAAACTCTATATCCGCGGCAAAACGCATCTATTCTGTATCGGCAATACGCCGGCCAAATCGGCTTCTGTCGCACAACCGCTAAACGACAAATTGCCGACGCTGTGGATTATCGGCGATTCCACCGTTAAGAATGGAACACGCGGTCTTCAGGGCTGGGGCGATCCGATCGCCGCCTGGTTTGATACTGCAAAAATCAATATTTGTAATCGTGCGCTGGGTGGACGCAGCAGCCGTACCTATCAGACCGAAGGTCTGTGGGATAAAGTCCTTGCCGGGATGAAACCCGGTGATTTTGTTCTGATGCAGTTTGGCCACAACGACAACGGCCCTCTCAATACCGGCCGTGCCCGCGGTTCGCTCAAGGGCAGCGGCGATGAAACGCAGGAAGCGATTATGGAGGCGACCGGCAAAAAAGAAGTCGTTCATTCTTACGGCTGGTATATCCGCAAATACATCGCTGACACCAAAGCCAAAGGCGCCGCGTCGATTATCCTGTCGCCGGTTCCGCGAAATATGTGGAGCGAGGACGGCAAAACCATTACGCGGGCGACAAAGGATTATACGCCGTGGGCTTTCGAAGCCGCAAAGCAGGGCGGCGCCGATTTTATTGATCTTAACGATATTATCGCCCGTCATTACGAAGCCGAAGGTTGGGAAAAAGTCAAAACACAGTATTTTATGACGGACCGTACGCATACTACGCCTGTCGGCGCCGAACTCAACGCCGCCTGTGTTGTTGAAGGGATTAAAACACTGAAAAATTGCAAGCTCTGCGGCTACCTCCTGCCGCAGCCGAAAAAGTGAATACAGGAAATTGATCAATGAACAAAAAATATTTTATCCCGGTTGTATTTTTTGCGATTGTCTCGGTTGCCATCGCTGAAGACCCCGCAGAGCGAGCGTATTTTACGTCGGCTCTGCCGCCAAAACATAAGGAAAAACCTCCTGTCAAAGGCTGGGCTTCTAATCGCGTTGAGGAAAAACTCAACCGGGGTCTTGTTGCCGTGCCCAGAGACGACGGCACGGTCTATCTAAGCTGGCGTTTACTAAAGATAGACGATTCGAAGATTGCTTTTAACGTTTATCGTCAGACAGAAGGCAAAGCTGCTGTCGTACTGAATAAAAACCCGATTACGACGACAACGGATTTTGTAGATACAGATGTCCCTCGCAACGGCAAAGCGACTTATTGGGTGCAAACGGTTCAGAATAATAAGGAAGTGCCGGTTTCGGAGAAAGTGGTTTGCGACCCGAATGCCATTTATTCCAAAGGATGTCTGTCGATTGCGTTTCAGGGGAACTATACGCCTTCTAAAATTGCCGTCGCCGACCTCAATGGCGACGGAGTCTATGATTTCGTCATTAAGCAGCCAGGCAGAGGCATTGACCCCGGCGGCAGACCCGATACCCGAGGCAACACATATAAACTGGAAGCGTATTTAAGCGATGGCACATTCTTGTGGCGCAAAGACCTCGGCTCCGGTATCGAGCCGGGCGTCTGGTATTCGCCGTATGTCGTCTATGATTTCGATGGTGATGGTAAAGCTGAGGTCGCCGTCAAGACCGCCCCCGAAGACGTCCGCGAATCCGATGGCCGCGTTCGCAGCGGCCCCGAATGGTGTTCCATTCTCGACGGCATGACCGGCAAAGAACTGACTCGTGTGGATTGGCCGCCGCGTGAATTGCGCTATGGCGATTACAACCGGCAGAGCCGCAACCAGATGGGCATCGCGTATCTCGATGGCAAAACGCCGTGCCCGCTTGTGGCACGCGGCACATACAAATTGATGGTGCTCGACGCCTACCAGTATCACGATAAGACTCTCAAACGGCTCTGGCATTGGGAAGGCGACGATGAAACACCCGTCATCCGCAGCCAGGGGGCGCATTTTATGCAGTCTGCCGATGTGGATGGCGATGGCCGCGACGAAGTTATTCTCGGCTCTGCGGTGATTGACGACAACGGCACCTGCCTGTGGTCGGCCGGTCTGGGCCATCCCGATAAGGCCCTTGTTACCGATATTGACCCGACTCATCCCGGAATGGAAATTTTTTATGCGATTGAGCCGCATCATGACGAGGGCAATGGAATTTGCATGCTCGATGCCCGTACCGGGAAAATGCTCCGGTCGGTCGGGCAGAAAACCACCCATGTCGGCGCGGGGTTTGTCGCTGACATAGACCCATCACTGCCGGGGCTGGAATGCTGGGCGATGGATAGCAACAAGGGCGACCCTAATAGTCGTTCATCCGATAGTCGTCCGCCTCGCTATCTATTTTCCGCTAATGGCAAACTACAGGCCACCGGCGCCGCCGTTCCGCGCGACGACGGCTGGGTCTTTTGGGATGCCGACCTGCTGCGTGAGGTAATTGCCTCTGGCGGGTGGTTTTCCGACAGCGGGACTTCCGTCGCCAAATATGGCGGCCCAACCTTGACTTCGGGCATTGCCGGCAGAATAATTATGACCGCCGACATCCTCGGCGACTGGCGCGAAGAAATGATTACCGTACAGCCCGGCAAACTGCGTGTTTATACGACAACGATTCCCGCATCCGACCGGCGTATCTGTCTGATGCAGGATGCGAAGTATCGGGCGGATGCAGCACATCTTTCAATGGGTTATCCGCAGCCGCCGCTGACGAGCTATTATCTGGGCGTTCCCGTCGCCGACTCGGCCAAAGCCAAACCGGTCATTTCCGCCGCGGCGATGAAAGTATTGCAAACAGAGGTAAATAGCGACGAAGAGGGTGACTGAAGATGACAAATAAATTGATGGTTCAATTTCGTTTTGTCGTATGGGTCTGGATTATCGCTGGCGGTGTGGTGTTGGCTACATTGCCGTGGGAGCAGTACCGGCAGAAAAATGAAGCCTGGTACCGCAGCCCGCAGGGCATTGAAACAGCACAAAATATCCTGTCCTGGCAGAGCAAAACCGGAAGCTGGCCCAAGAATGTGGATACGTCGCAGAAGCCATACGCCGGTGACCCCAACGACCTGCATGGGACATTTGACAACAGCGCCACCGCCGGCGAAATGCGGTTTCTGGCGAAGGCATTCAATGTCGTTGGCGATGCGCGCTATCGACAGGCGTTTCTCAAGGCGCTGGATCATATTTTGCAGGCGCAATATCCTACCGGCGGCTGGCCGCAGTCCTATCCGACGGACACGCAGTATCACCGGTATATTACCTTTAATGATGGTGCGATGCTGCACGTGATGGAACTGCTGCGCGATATTGCGGATGAGCCGGACTACAGTTTTGTGGATACGGCGCGCCAAAAAGCGGCAAAAGCGGCGTTTGATGGGGGAATTCAGTGTATTCTCAAGTGCCAGATTAAAGTCAACGGCAAGCTGACCGTCTGGTGCGCCCAGCATGACCCGGTGGATTACAGTCCGCGTCAGGGCCGTCCGTATGAGCTGGTCTCTCTGAGCGGTTCGGAAAGCGTCGGGATTGCCGGTTTGTTGATGAGTCTGGATAATCCGACGCCGCAGATTGTTGAGGCCGTTAATGCTGCGGCACAGTGGTTTGAGTCGGCCAAAGTTCGGGGCATACGGATTGTGAGAAAAGACGGCAGCCGGGTTGCGGTTGAAGACCCCAACGCACCGCCGTTATGGGCCAGATTTTATGAAATAGAGACCAATCGGCCGATTTTCTCCGACCGCGACGGCGTTAAAAAGTATAATTTCAATGACATTGGCGCCGGTCGGCGGAATGGCTACGGATGGTATGGCGATTGGGGACAGCAGGTCGCCGACGATTACCGCAAATGGACCGACAAATGGAAAAGCCGGCTGGATTCTGTCCCTGAAAATTCCACACGTTGAAAAACAGAAAGCGATAGTTCTTATAAACAAACACCGTTGGGCTCATACAGGGATTATATCATTCGGGAACTGCCTGTCAATGTTGCTGGTCTTCTTTCAAATCCTCTCCGCTTGCAAACGGCTGTTTCGGCGGGTATGATGCGGGTAAATCCGGATGACAATGAACCCACAGAAAGGAAAACAGATGAATCTTAAAAAAACAATCCTGCTTCTGATTGCGATTGCGACAATATCAATGACATTGCAGGGCTGCACGGCCGAATGGGAAAAAATGCCGGCGTTTGTGTCCAAAGTCGGCGCCAAGGCTGAGCCGATGCAGACGGGCAAGTTCCAGCCGACGTGGGAATCACTCAAGCACTACCAGACGCCGGAGTGGTACCAGGACGCGAAGTTCGGCATCTGGGCCCACTGGGGTCCGCAATGCCAGCCGGAACGGGGCGACTGGTACGCCCGCGGTATGTATGAAGAAGGCAGAGACCAGTACAAATTCCATCTGGCGACTTACGGCCATCCGTCGAAATTCGGATTCAAGGACGTTATCCATCAGTGGAAGGCGGAAAACTGGAACCCCGAAAAGCTGATGGCGCTGTATAAACGTGCCGGCGCGCAATACTTTGTCGCGCTGGCCAACCACCACGACAATTTCGACAACTACGACAGCAAGTATCAGCCGTGGAACGCCGTCAACCTCGGCCCGAAGAAGGATTTAATTGCTGGCTGGGCCAGGGCGGCACGTGATAATGGCCTGCGTTTCGGCGTCAGCGTCCACGCCTCTCGCGCCTGGAGCTGGTATGAAGTCGCGCAGGGAGCGGACAAGACGGGCGAATACGCCGGCGTACCTTATGACGGCAAACTCACCAAAGCCGACGGCAAGGGCCAGTGGTGGGAAGGCTTCGACCCGCAGGGTTTGTATGCGCAAAATCATGTCCCGGGCCGTAAGCTGCAGTGGGAATGGGATGCCGCCAAAGGCAGCAGTGTGCCCGATGCCGCTTACTGCGAGAAACTCTACAACCGTACGGTCGATTTGATTAACAAGTATCAGCCCGATTTGATTTATTTCGACGATACCATCCTGCCGCTGTATCCGGTCAGTGACGCCGGGCTCAAAATCGCCGCTCATTACTACAACAGCAATATGAAATGGCACAACGGCAAACTCGAGGGCGTCCTGAACGGCAAAGTCCTCAGCCCCGAGCAGCGACAGTGCATGGTCTGGGACATCGAGCGGGGCCAAAGCAATCAGATTGAGCCGCTGCCCTGGCAGACCGATACCTGCATTGGAAGCTGGCATTACGACCGAAGAATTTTTGAAAATCATCGCTACAAGAGCGCCAAAACCGTCGTTCATACGCTGGCGGACATCGTCAGCAAGAACGGCAACCTCCTGCTCAGCATCCCCGTGCGGTCTGACGGCACCATCGATTCCGATGAGGAAAAAATACTGGAAGGCATTGCTTCGTGGATGGACGTGAATAAAGAAAGCATCTTCGGCACACGTCCATGGAAAGTCTTTGGCGAGGGCCCGGCGTCCGCAAACGCCGCACCGATAAAAGCACAGGGCTTCAATGAAGGCAAAGGCAAGCCCTTCACCGCCGAGGACGTGCGTTTCACCCTTCGACCTGGCTCAGGGCAGGCAGCCAAAGGCGATGTTCTTTACGCCATTGCACTGGGCCAGCCGACAAAACCGCTGCAAATCAAGTCGCTCGGCACGGATGCGAAATTGCTGAATAAGACGATTGCCGATATCCAACTGCTCGGAAGCGATGAAAAAATCCAGTGGTCGCGGACCGGACAATTTCTGACCATTGAAACGCCAAAGAACAAGCCGTGCGACTATGCGATTGTCTTTAAAATCACGACTCAATGAGGAGTTTGGTAGATTAGGATAGTCTAACGCGTGTTCGGGTTAACGGGTTTGTCTAAAATGGGGCCGGCTGTCGGCCAGGCGTCTTTGTCCCATTCAATCGGGCGGATTTGCAGGATGGGTCTGCCGAAATTCTCGGCGTCGTAGGTGTGATAGACCAGATAATCCTGCTTACTCACGGCCAATACGGAATTATGTCCGGGGCCAATCCATCGGCCTTCGGTTTTGAGAATCAGCGTCCCGCCGCCGTCCATCATTGATTTGCCGTTTTTGTCTGTGTAAGGCCCCGTGATTTCCTTCGAACGTCCAACGCGAATATTGTAGGTGCTCCGAATGCCCCGGCAGCAGGCGTCAAACGATACCCAAAGGTAATAAAACCCGTTGCGATAAATCAGATATGCGCCTTCGATAGCGGTTGTGCCGGCTTCGCGTCGGGCGATGGAATAGATTTTCGGCGTCTCGGACAGGAGTTTGCCGGTTTTTGGATTCAGTTCCGTCAGTTTGATGCCGCCCCAGTATGAGCCCCACACCATCCACACGTGACCATCCTTGTCGGTGATAATACCTGCGTCGATGGCGTTAAAGTCTTTACTCTTGTCGGACTCGATGACCATACCCTCGTCGTTCCACTGATAATCCGGTCTGTTGGGATCGAGGGTTTTATTGGTTGCAAGGCCGATAAACGACCGCTGACTGCCGAAGGTCGAGGCGGAGTAATAGAGGCAATAGCGGCCGTTGATAAGGTGAATATCCGGCGCCCATAGGTTTCTGCATCGGGGGATTTCTTTGGTAATCCACTGCGGCACGGCTTTGAATATGTCCGGCGTCGGTTCCCAATTCACCAAATCCTGTGAGCGGACGGTGTTGAGAATATGACGTCTGCCGGTGGAGAAGACGTAGAACCAGTCATCCTGCTGAATGATGTGCGGGTCGTGGCAATCCACAAGGCTGGCGCCCAAAGCCGACGCCGTCAGCCACAAAGTAAGTCCAAATTTTATGGCGGTCATACCTAATTCCTCTTCATCTGAATATCGTGATATTCTTTTTCAAACTGCCGTTTGTGATGGGCCTCTTCCTGGGCCAGCAGTTCCAGTACCTCCCGCAGCTCTTTTTGTTCGGTCAGTTTGGCCAGAATCTGGTAGAGCATCATCGCGGCGTGTTCTTTGTTGATGGCGACTTTAATGACCTCTTCGTAAGTCATATTTTCGGGGTCTGGAACCGCCGAAAGGTACCTGGAAATTTTTTCGGTGTTGAGTTTGTCAGGCGGAATAGGTTCGGCGACGCCCATAATCCGCTCCAGCCGTTGTTTGTGCATCTTTTCCTGCTCGGCAAAATCGAGGAAGACCTTTTTCATCGCCTCGGTTCTGGCTCGTTTGGACAGGTCGATATAAAGGTCATACGCCGCCTGCTCCTGCGCGATGGCGAAGGTCAGAATTTCAGCCAGGCTCTCAAACTTTTTCATAGAAATGTTTCCTTTTTCAGGTTTATCTGTTTTGGTCCTGTTTATAAGCATATCCATTGGGACGGATTTTTTCAACAGCCTCACTGTTCTTGATTTTCTAATGGCCGGATTCCGAGCGCAGAACTTTGTTGTATTGGCGCAATACCGCCGCGGGTGATATGAATATCACCTTCTCTTTCTTCCAGTCCCAGACGGCAAGAGGACGCTTTTCCTTCCTGTGCCGTTCGATGAC
>Ga0315294_10001087_pt1 | contig 29414 bp, 21 predicted proteins | sample YL17G13_40_MG_FD_203626 | JGI IMG/M metagenome (GOLD analysis project Ga0315294, IMG submission 203626) | Sediment microbial communities from Yellowstone Lake, YNP, Wyoming, USA - YL17G13_40 | ecosystem: Environmental > Aquatic > Freshwater > Lake > Sediment | place: USA: Wyoming | collected... | reverse complement strand
TATGGCCGGGAACGGCGACCGCCTAAAACCCTTGCTGCGGCCCGGGCCGCGGCCCGGGCCGCAGCGGCAGGGGGCGCGGCCGGGTTCCCCGGCGCTGAAGCGCCGGGCTATCGAAACCCGAACTCTCGATCAAATTATTTGGTTAATGACCATAAGCGCCGGGCTATCGAAAGAATCGAATGCCGATCAAATTATTTGGTTGATGACCATAAGCGCCTGGCTATCGAAAGAATTGAATGCCGATCAAATTATTTGGTTGATGACCATAAGCGCCGGGCTATCGAAAGAATCGAATGCCGATCAAATTATTTGGTTGATGACCATAACCGCCGGGCTATCGAAAGAATTGAATGCCGATCAAATTATTTGGTTGATGACCATAAGCGCCTGGCTATCGAAAGAATTGAATGCCGATCAAATTATTTGGTTGATGACCATAAGCGCCTGGCTATCGAAAGAATTGAATGCCGATCAAATTATTTGGTTAATGACCATAACCGCCGGGCTATCGAAAGAATCGAATACCTGTCAACCTATTCAGTTGATGACCATACGCGCTTGGCTATCAGGCTCAACCTTAAATTAGCGTCATTCGGGCCTGCCCCCCCACCCCTTTGACACCTTCCGTTTCCCGATCTACGATCTACGGTATTAACCAAAGGGGTGGACCATGAAGCGATGGGGTATTTGGGTGGCGGTCCTGGCTGTGATGGCCGGGGGGTTTTGGGCCGAGGGATGCGGGTTCCGCGGGAGCGACCAGAAGTCGGCGGGGCCTTCAGGTCACGTGATCGCGGGCCCGGGGGAACCGGGCTTTGACCGGGAGTTGGAGGAGGTGATGGAGCTTTGGTTCCGTCAGTTCGCGCTTTTTAACAGCGCCGCGGTGGGGGTTGGCTTCAACGAGGCGAACGTTAATTATGGGGACGACGAGGCCAAGGAGATCCTCAACCGCTATTTCAATCAATATCCCGCGATCAAGGATTTCGTGGCGTTTTGCAAGCAGGACAGCTTGTGTCAGGGAAAATACAACGCGCTGGTGGACAATCCCGAGGACCCGGCGAGTAACGGCATCCTGACGAATTTCGGGGCCTTCGGGGACACCGGGGCTTTCGGGGGCGTGGCCGCGGTCGGGGACCTTTTGCGCTACGCGGTGCTCCGGGACCAGGGTTACCCGGAGGAGATGGTGGAAGAAGCCCGGGCCCGGGCCATCCACTGCCTCGAGTTCATTGACATTGCCAATTCCATCTCCGGGGTTCCGGGGGTCATGATCCGCGGTCTTCGCCGAAAAGACCACGCCCCGGCCTGGACCAGCGTGCCCTTTGATCCTTCGCAGCCCCGTGATCAAAAGAAGGGCGAGTGGCGGGAGGACAACACTGCGGACCAGCGCTACTTCGCGGAGTGGGGCTGGATGGACGACGCCAGCAAGGACCAGATGGACGGCTGGATTTTCGCCATGGGCGTGGCCTGGGACGTGATTGCGGAGGACCCGACCATCCCCGAGTATTACAAGAGCCGGATGGTGATCCACGCCCGGAATTTTGCCAAGCGGCTGATGGAGGTTGCGCCGGAGCTGGGAGTGGACATGGTGTTTAGGGACTCGGACGGAAGGCTCACCATGCATTGCGACTTCCACCCCAATGTCATGAACTTCAGCGGCTGTTGGTCCGCAGGCGTGTCCCAGACCCCTCTCATCCCCTTCAACGCCATCATGGGCCTGGGCGCCATCCGGACCATGTACCACATCTCGGGCGACGAGGAAATCCGCGACTACTATTATAACGAGCTGATCGGCAACCGGCGCTGGCACGAGTTCGTCCGCGACTCCGCGCTCCCCATCACCGACATGAACTACGCCACCAATTACTCCAACGTGGACATGGTCTTCATGGCCTTCTACAACGCCCTGCGCTACGAGACCGACCCGCAAGTGCTGGCCGTGCTCCAGCAGGGCCTGGAGCGGCTCTGGGACGACGGCAAGAATAACCGCCAGCCCAAGCACATCAACCAGAGCTTCTTCGACTTCATCTACGCCGGACTGCGCGCGGGCGGGAACGTGCCCGGCGAGGTGGCCGAGGGCATGGACACGCTCCGGCAGTGGCCTTTCCCGCCTCCGCTCTGGGCCGCTCCGGTCTATAACTGCGACGACGCCGAACTCCTCCAGTGCTGGTGCAAGGCCGAGAACGATCAGACCATCATCATCGAGCTTCCCTGCCTGCATGACCCGGACCGGTATCAGTATTACCTCCGGGACGTGAACGGAAACATCATCAAAGAGATGGGATTCGGGCACAATAATACCATCGTGGCCGAGCAGGTGGTCCCCCGCAAGGTGCGAAGTCCTTCCAACTACGACTGGCGCTCGGACCCCTTTGAGCCGAACCAGGGCGGCCGCGGCAGTAATCCGTATGAGCTGGAGGCCGTGGGCGACATCATCCCGGCCTATTGGCTGGGCCGGTTCATGAAGGGAGGCGCCGGCGACGGACGCAATGTGTCTCCGGTAGGCCGCGTACCCCTGGCGCCGGAGCCCGCTTCGGGCCTCATGGCCGCTCCGCTTTCCGAATCCCAGATCGACCTCGCCTGGACCGACGCCACCAACCTGGAGGACGGCTTCATCATCGAGCGCAAGACCGCGGCCGCCTCCAATTTCCAGGAGCTCGCCCGAGTCGACAGAAACGTCACCGCCTACACGGACTTGAACCTGGCGCCTTTGACCACCTATCTTTACCGCGTAGTCGCCGTGAACGACGTGGGCCTCTCCGGGCCCTCCAACCTCGCGCCGGCCACCACCTTCCCCCGGACCAGCGCGCCCCCGACCGCCGCGGGCAACCTGGTCGCCACCGCCCTCGACCATTCCCGGATCAAGCTGGTGTGGCAAGACCAGTCGAACAACGAGCTCGGCTTCAAGATCATCCGGGAGGACATCGGCGCTCTTGCTGTCACCACCGCCAAGGTCACCGAATTCGTGGACACCGGACTCGATGACGACACCACCTATCACTACGTGGTGGTGGCCTATAATTCCGCGGGCGACGCCTGGCCCTCCAACATCGCGGAGGCCACCACCGACAAGCTCCCCCACATTTTCGCGGTAAGTCCCCTGGAGGAGGAGCAGATGGTATCCATCTACGTCGGGGAGCTCAAGGTCGGCTTCGGCGATCCGGTCCTGGTGGGTGACGTGAACCTGGTCGTCTCCGACGAGGTCGGACCGATCAACGGCACTTGGTCTCTCGAAAGTGGCGGAACCGTGCTCACCTTCATCCCCGATCCCCTGATCCTCACCATGAGCACGCAATACACGGTAGCCATAACCGTTGGCCCCGTGCCCTATGAATATTCCTTTTATACCGCCGGACCTTCCTGGACCGTGGACCTTGCCACCAGCGTGGACAAGACCTTTGCCATGGACATCTTCAACGCCGAATTCGTGGAGCCGGTCGCCCTCCGCGATCTCCTGCAGGGACTCGATCTCAATGCCTTCCTCCTCATCGGCGTCCTCAGCGCCGACGTCGGCCTGGAACAAATCAAGGTCATCGGCGCCCTCGGAGACCTCGACGGACCCGACCCCTCCCAGCAGGACATGGACCAGCCTTCCATCCTATTTCCCCAACCCGCGGACCTCTCCCAGAACCCGGCCTGGGAACTCGGACCCTTTGACTTCCCCATCGCGATCGAGGGTGTCGAGGTCACCATCGAGGAGACCAGGCTCTCCGGCATCTTTGAGAAGGACTATAGCTACACCGGAAAGGGAGAGTTCCAGGGAGACCTCGACCTCGGACTCGTCGCCGGCCTGGTCGGTCTGGACCCGGCCGAAATCTGCGCCATTGTCGGCGGTTGTCTGCCCTGTCCCGCGGAACCCGGACGCGCCGAGTGCGTCCACCTTTACATCCGGAACATGAGAGCCGAGCTCAAGCCGGATCTCATCGTCCCCATCGCCGCGGTCAAGGCCAAGGACCTGGGAGGAACCGCCACCGAGCACACCGTGGAACTGACCCTGCTCCATCCCGAAACCGGGGATGTCCAGCCCGGGGTGGAACTCACGGTCACCGTGACCAGCGGCAACGGCACTCTGGACGGGTCCACCGTGACCACCGTGACCACCGGCGCCGATGGCAAGGCCGCAGTCATCCTCACCGCCCCGGTTGGAGATTCGGACGAACTCAAGATTGACATCCAGTCCGCGGTCCCCTACGCCTGGGTCCGCGCAACCCTCATCGCCAGGTTCTAATCTGGGGGGGGGCTGACCTGAATGGCGCTAATTTAAGGTTGAGCCTGATAGCCAAGCTTATGGTCATCAACCAAATAAGTTGATCGGGAGTTCGGGTTTCGATAGCCCGGCGGTTATGGTCATCAACTGAATAGGTTGGCAGGTATTCGATTCTTTCGATAGCCCGGCGCTTATGGTCATCAACCATATAAGTTGACCGGCATTCAATTCTTTCGATAGCCCGGCGCTTCAGCGCCGGGGAACCCGGCCGCGCCCCCTCCCGCTGCGGCCCGGGCCGCAGCAAGGGTTTTAGGCGGTCGCCGTTCCCGGCCATAAATGGCCGGGCTATCGAAAAGCAATTTCAATCGCAGTCCAAACCATAAATGGCCGGGCTATCGAAAAGCAATTTCAATCGCAGTCCAAGCATGAATGGCCGGGCCAATCGAATTCGGAAACGGCCTTGTCCATCTAATTAGTTGATGCCCATAATGGCCGGGCTAAGAAAACGCAAGACCGGGATTGTCCATTTAATCAGTTGATGACCATAAGCGCCGGGCTATTATAAAACCGCTGGGCCAAAACTATTATTGAGCTTAACTTAGCGCCATTCGGGTCAGACCTTGAGTTTTGAGTTATGAGCGGGTTCGCTAAACCATCAAATTGCGGTCAGAGCGTTACATTAAACTTGCCGGCCAACGCACCGCAGCCGCGATTCATCTTGCTGGGAGCGCAGCGAGTCCCGCCTTCGGGCGGGATGCGAGCGAGCTTGCTCGCGATTCATCTGTAACCGCAAAGCCGCAACGAAGTCCGCCATAGTCTCTGCTTGCATGGGCTCTCATGGGACGACGGCGGAAGGACGCAAATAATTGATGAGCTTTGAACACCGGAACACCGAAACCTCGGAACATTGTACGGGCGAGTTGAACTCGCCCAGTGGCGATTCGGGGAGCAATTCTCGGCGAACAAAAACAGTCAAGCTACAAGTAAAGCTCTGACCCCAATTTTCCCGAAACAAGCCCGAACGGGCTATTTGTCAGGCTTGGCCAAATGTGCTTAAATGAAAAAGCTGGAGAAACTCTTGACAAGGATGGCCAAATGCGCCCAAATACTGCGTAGTCCCGCCTTAACCCCGCCTTGAAGCGGGGGGACGCTACGTAGCACGAGACGTAGCACGAGGAAACCGGGTACGATAGCAACTTAAAAAGGAGAATAGGACAATGAAGACAAGACGATTTCGGATCATTTTGATTGGTTTGTTCTCTTGGGCTTTGGCAGGCGTTGCTCCGGCTCAAATCAAAGACGCAAGCGGGCTGTTTCCCCTGGAGGTAAACGGGAAGAGCGGGTATCTGGACAAGACGGGCAAAATCGTGATCAACCCGCAATTTGATTACGCGTGCAGTTTCTCCCAGGGGCTGGCCTGCGTAAAACTGGGAAATAAATCAGGATACATTGATCGAACCGGAAATATCGTAATCAGCGCTCAGTTTGATGGCGCGGGTAGTTTTTCAGAGGATCTGGCGCCTATACAAATTGGCGACCGGTTTGGGTATATTGACAAGACCGGCAAATACGCCATCAACCCGCAGTTTGACGGCGGTTACAGTTTTTCCGAGGGCCTGGCAGGAGTAAGACTGGGGAACCGCTGGGGCTTTATTGACAAGAACGGCAAATATGTGATCAACCCGCAGTTTGATGGCGCGGGTAATTTTTACGAGGGTCTGGCGCAGGTAAAGATCGGCGAAAAATGGGGATTTATTGATCCGACCGGCAAGATCGTCATCAACCCGCAATTCGATTACACCATGTACTTTGCGGAAGGTCTTGCGCCGGTGAAGTCCGGGACCAGTTGGGGATATATTGACAAGACCGGCAAATACGCGGCCAATCCCCAATTTGAGCATGCCATGGTTTTTGCCGAGGGCCTGGCCAGGGTGAAACAGGGGAACCGCTGGGGCTTTATTGACAAGAACGGCAAATATGTGATCAACCCGCAGTTTGACGACTGCGCGGGTTTTTCCGAGGGGCTGGCGGCGGTAAAGATTGGCGGCAAATGGGGATTTATCGATCCTGCCGGCAAGACCGTGATCAATCCGCAATTTGACGATGCGGCGAGGTTTGTGGAAGGTCTGGCCATGGTGGAGGTCGGCAGCAGGCATCAATATATTGACCGCACGGGCAAACCGGTGTCGGAGCTTTATGAGACGGCGGGGTTTTACAGGGAATTGGCGCCGGTTCAGATCGGGGATAAATGGGGATATCAAAACCGGAACGGCGCGGTGGTCATCAATCCCTTGTTTGACGGCGCGCAGCCCTTCACTCCCGACGGCCTGGCCGCGGTAAAGGTCGGCGCAAAATGGGGATTTATTGACCAGACCGGCAAGATGGTGATCCCGGCGCAGTTCAGCGACACGCCCGGGTTCTCCGAGGGGCTGGCCGCGGTAAAGACCGGGTCCGGGAACGGGTTGTTGGGCGGATGGGGGTATATTGACAAGACCGGCAAATTCGCCTTCAAGACAAGGTATTCCTATGCCAGCAATTTTTCCGAAGGCATGGCGGTCGTGCTGGTTGGCTTGAAGCAGGGTTATATTGACAGGACGGGCAAAATAGTCGTCGCTCCGGAATATGAGTGGGCCAGTCCGTTTTCCCAGGGCCGGGCAAAAGTCGGCAAGCTGAAATACATCGGAGGGGATTACCAATGGCGCTGCGGGTATGTTGACAAGAGCGGAAAATATGTTGCGCCTCTTATTTCTTGCAAAGACCCTGTTAGTTTCAAGTGATTTATCGGATTGATCGGTTATCGGGCTCAGGTCTTGTCATTTGAAATTTGTCTTGCCCTGCCTGCAAGCCTTTATCTTCTAGGGGAGACGGACACTCCTGTCTGTCATTCAGACCCCTGCATTTTGCCCTTTTTGGCGTGTCGAAAACTGCTTGTAACCTGCTGAAATCAAAGGCGGATAAAATTCGTTTAACCGGATTGAAATTCGGTCAACTTGCGCGAAAACGGAGATTCTCTTTCAACTTCAATTCTGTGCGAGCGATTTCAATCGCGAATCAGGCGAACATTTTTTGCTATTAATAGAGGCATGGAGAGTGTGCGGAGCCGGATTTTATCCGGGCCTGCGCCATACCGTCCAACGGTCAAGTTAATATTGGGGTCAGGTCTCAAAAATTAACTTAACCGACCCCGGCCTGAAAAACCGGAGTCCCAAGGGCGGCGGAGCAGGCAGCGCGAACACGCGCCGCGTTTGCGACAGGGCGAGTCGCAAAAGAGCCGTCCGCACCAGCCTTCAGTGCAGAGAGCCGGCTAAGGAAGGTAAAAAGGTGGAAAGGTAGAAAGGTGAAAAGGCCGGGAAAAAACGGCCTCTCAACCTCTGAGCTTTGAAACCTTGCGACTTTCCGGAAGCGGTCTCCTGTCGGCTTTGCCGCATTAGCGGATCAGCTTGAACCGCAAAGGACGCGAAGGACGCTAAGAATTTATTTCAGAAAGAAATAGATTCCCTTTGCGCTCTTTGCGTTCTTTGCGGTTAGAATTCCCCGGCAGGATGGAACAGCTCCGCACTGATCAGACGCAATCGAGAGGATGCGCAGCCGGTCCCGGGCCAGGGATCGAGATGGGGTCAGGCCTTTTCGCAGGAGAACGAACTGCGATGATAAGGCCAGACCCCTTGCGCTCCGCAGTCCTCGCACCCAAGACCGAAGGCGCGCTCCATGCTCCAACTGCGCCGCAGGCTTCGCCTGCGAGCCGGCACATCGGATGACAGCGATTCATGACCGTTCTTTGACAGCGCATTGTTACGACGCATTGGAGCAATGAACGACCAGGCTCCTAGGAGGGGTCTGGCCTCAGCAACACGCCCGAGCTTCAGCGAAGAGGCCTGACCCCACGGGTTTAAAGGAAGCGCCCATGACGCGAGTTGTTGGCGTGATGCCTGGCCGATCTGCTTGGATGCGTTTTTTCATTGTTCGATCCGCGGAGAAACGCGGCTGCGGGGAACCGCAGTCAAACGGTTTTCGCGGAGGGGCCGAGTCGGTGCAAATCCGCGTGATCAGCGGAGGCGTTCCGGCCTTAACTGGGATTGAATTCTTCGGCGCCCTGACTACGCAACTGACAGACAAGAGTGTCTGTCATCCGAAGTGTTGAATTTCAAGGATGCTATTGCTATGTCCGGAATGTCCGCAGACAGGAGTGTCTGCGCCCCGAAGAAAGGCGGAAAGGTCAAAGGGTTGAAAGGAATCCATCTTGAATTACCAACTCCTAACTCCGAATTCCTTCCTTATCAACCCATGCTTTTATCGCCTTTTATTTTTTCCCGAAATTTTGTTGCGCTGAATTTTTGACGCCACCGGTCTGCCCAAAGTGAGAGAAACCCTCCTTCGCTCTTATCTGACGAAGCACGAGCACAGGCTGAGAGAGCTACGAAGGGCAGGCGAGAAATGAGGAACGAGGAACCCTCCTTCGCTCTTATCTGACGAAGCACGAGCACAGGCTGAGAGAGCTACGAAGGGCAGGCGAGAAAAGAGGAACGAGGAACGCCCTTCGGCAAGCTCAGGGCAGGCTGCCAACTCCCAAACCCTGGCTACCAGCTACTACCTTCTCACGCTGACTGTAGGAACTTTTGCAACTCTTTCTGAACATCCTCGGGAAAATGCCGGAAGAGCATGGCGACCAGGCCGTTGAAATCTTTCTTGGTGGTTGCGTCCAGCTTGCGGAAGAGACGGATCAGCGACTCCTCCGCGGAGCACAGACCCACCCCGTCAACCTCCCCGCCCAGCTCGCTGGACAATTCGTCCAGGGTGATCCCGGCGCGCTCCGCGTATTTGGCCAGCCGCTCGCGGCGGGCAAGGTCCCAAAGCTCGTTGACGTCCAGGCCCAAGGCCTCGGACAACTGACGGCACCGCTCAAACCCCGGCGCGTCAATCTTCCCGGTCTCCAACTGGTGGATGTAGGTGTTGGAAACGTCCAAAGACCGGGCAAGATAATCCTGGGTGTGACCCCTCTTCTTCCTCTGCTGCTTCAAGTATTCCCCGAAACCGGCCATGGCCTACCCCCTGCGAATTAAGTAAGCTACTTAACTAATAAATTATACCCGTATTTCAAGAACTTTGTCAAATATCAATTGTCCTAACACCCAAAGGCAGGGGACTTGACAATCTTCGGACCGGTCTGTTAGAATAAAAATAAAGCTGATTACTTAAATGAACTTGGCAAGGACCATTGAGAAATACACTTGGGTTGTGAACCTGTTGCTATTGTTCCTGGTTGCCTATTTCCTGGCCGGGTTCGTCACCTTCCAGTTCAACAAGAAATACCTGCTGGCCCAGACCGCCTCTCCCAGGAGAACGCAGCCCACCCTGGTCTCAAGCGGGTTCAGCTACCATCCCCCGGCCTCCAAGATCATCGAAGGCAACATCTTCGGCACCATCCCCCAGCCGCCTCCGGGCCAGGAGGGAGCGGGCGCCGCTGCCGCGGTGACCAACATCGAGGCCGAGCTCCTGGGGGTGATCTATTTCTCGTGGGAGAATCCCCTGAACCAGGCCACGATCAAGCTCAAGCAGGAAAACCGTTCAGATGTTTACAAGCTGGAAGACGAGGTTTCCGCGGGGGTCAAGGTGTGGGAAATCTGGCCGACCCGGGTTGTGCTCCAGATGGCCAACGGCGCAACCCAGGAGTTGTTGTTCCAGTTCGGAGCGCAGTTGCTTCCGGGAATGGGCGAATATCCGGGCGGGTACGTTGACCCTTACGCGGGCATGTCCAAGGCTGACAAGACCAAGGCCCTGATGTCTTACCGCAAGGGCCTGGGGATAGACGACAACATCCAGCAGCTCAGCGAAAACTACTATAAGATCAAGAAAGACGCGATCGAGAAAGCCATGGGCAACTTGAACGAGATCGTCACCCAGGCCCGGATGGTGCCCAATTTCGTCAACGACGGCGCCAACCGCAAGGTGGACGGGTTCCGGATTTTCAAGATCGTGCCCGGGAGCATCTTTGAGAAACTGGGAATCCGGGACGGGGACGTGATCAAGAGCATTAACAACGCGGGCATGGACAGCGTGGAGAAGGGGTTCGAGCTGATGCAGTCGCTCAGGTATGAAAAGAAGTTCGAGATCGATGTCCTGCGAGGCGGCAGCCGGCCCATGACCATGAACTACCAGGTAGTGGATTGAAGGGGGAATTGATGAGCAGGAACCAAGCAGGCAGGCTCCCTTCGGGCCCGAGCCTCAGGGCCGAGGGCAAAATCTCGCTGGGTGTAATTACCGCGGTTCTGGTCTTCGGCGCCGGGATGTTCAGCGCCGCTCGGCTGAGCTCGCAGCAAGCCGCGCAGACCCCGCAAACCCCGGAAGCCCCGGCCGGCGATCAAGCCGCCCCGCCCCCCGCTCCCAAGATGTTGAAGGAAGACAAGAACAGTTTTGTCGTCAATTTCAAGGACGTTGAACTGGAGCAGATCATCAAGACCTTCGCCGACATCACCGGGAAAAATTTCATCCTCGAACAAATCCCCAAAGGCAAGATCACCATCGTGTCTCCGGTCAAGATTCCCAAATCCCAGGCCTTGAACGTGTTCCAGGCCATCTTGAACCTTAACGGCTACAACATGGTCGCAACCTCCATCCCCAACCTCTACCGGATCGTGACCATCCCGGACGCCAGCAAGTCCAACATTCCCATCTACCTGCCCGAGCAGAAGGCGCCGGCCCCGGCCATGACCTACGTGATCCGTTTCATCCCGCTCAAGTACATGGACGCCCAGGAGGCCGCCACCCTGGTACAGCCGCTTCTGAGCAAGGAAAGCTCCTCGGTCATGGCGTATACCCAGACCAACACCCTGATCATCGTGGACACCGCGCTCAACATAGACCGGATTAACAGGGTGCTCAAAGCCCTTGACGTGCCCAGCCTGGAGCCGGAAATGGAGATCGTTTACCTCCATAATTCCTCGGCCCAGGATATCTCCGGCACTCTGTCCCAGATTTTCAGCGAGGCCAAGGTCAGCGCCGGGACCGGAGCGCCCTCGGCGCCGGGCCAGCCCGGCCGGCGCGCGCCAACCCCGGCCAAGCCCGCGGAAACAAGCGGCGCAACCCAAGTCGGCTCCATCAAAATTATTCCGGAAACCAGGTTGAACGCGCTGATCCTGATCGCCCAGCGCGAAATGCTCGACCGGGTCAAGAGAGTAATCGCCATCCTGGACGTCCAGAGCGGGGACAAGGGAGTCATCCACGTCTATTACTGCAAGAACGCGCGCGCGGCCGAACTCGCGTCCACCCTGGCCAGCCTTGCCGGAGGCGCAGGCGCTTACCGGCCCACAACCACCACGCCCGCGGCCAGCTCGGGTTTGGGAGGAGCATACGGCGGCGCTTACGGAGGCATGGGAGGAGACATGGGCGGGTTCGGACTGTCCTCAGCCTCCCGGAGACAAACCCGCGCGACCGGCGCGACCTCCGCGGTGCTCAGCGGCGGATTGTTTGAAGGCGAGATCAAGATTTCCGCGGACGAGGCCATTAATTCCCTGATCGTGGTGGCTTCTTCCCGCGATTATGACACCTTGAAAGCGGTGCTGGAGAAATTGGACATCCCGCGCAAGCAGGTCTTTGTGGAGGCGGTCCTGCTGGAGGTCACGCTTGACCAGAACCGGTCCTACAGCTCCAGCCTGCACGGCGGCAGCCCCCTGGAAAAAGAAGGCGTGCTGCTCGGGAGCTCCGCTCCGGGCGGCTTGAATTCACTTACCCTGCTCAGCCAGTTGGCCGCGGGCGGAGTGCAACTGCCCACCGGCATGACCGTGGCGGCATTCACCCAGATGTTGGAGGTCCCGGGCACCGACGGCAAGATGGTGATCCCCAGCGCCGGGCTTATCCTCAGCGCCCTGGCCAGCGACTCCAACGTCAACGTCCTTTCAGCCCCCACCATCCTGACCACCGACAACCAGGACGCGGAAATCCAGGTCGGCCAGAGGATCCCCATGCCCACCGGCCAGACCATCTCCACCGGAGGACTCGCCAGCGTGAGCATCACCCGCGAGACCGTGGGCATCAAGCTCAAGATAACCCCCCAGATCTGCGAGAGCGGGACCATCAGGATGGACATCGCCACCGAGACTTCCAGCGCCGTGCCCAGCGCCCTGGGCGTCAACGTCAATACCCTGGGCGTAACCACCTCGCTCAAGACCGCAATGACCACGGTGATCGTCAAGGACGCGCAGACCATCGTGATCGGGGGCCTCATGCAGGACACCCGCTCCAACCTCACTTCCCGCTGGCCCTTCATCGGCGACATTCCCATCTTGGGCTGGCTGTTCAAGAGCATGAACAAGACCAAAAACAAGAACAACCTGATCATCCTGATCACCCCCCACATCGTGCGCACGGACGAGGAAGTGGAACGGATGCGCCAGGAGTTCAAAAACCAGTATGACAGTTTTATCGAGGAAAGTTTGAACCGGGAGGGCAAGTCCTGGAACCAGTATTTTGAATCCAAGTACAAGGGCAGTTTCACCCCGCAAGCGCCGCGCACCGAAGAGACGATTGATCTTACCGGGCCCAAGCCCAAGATCATCCCGCCTGAAGCCCCGGCGGCCCAGCCCGGACAAGCGCCCGAGCCCGAGGTTCAACCCGGACAGGCCCCGGCCCCGGACCAGCCCCAGACCCTGGAGTCCGAGCCAAGGCAGGAAGTGAACCCCCTCGAATCCGCCACTGCGCTTGAACCCGGGGGCGCCAATGACCAGATTCCAAACGGGGACCCTCCGCCGGCCGCGGCCAAAAAGCGCTGGTGGCAGCGGGCGCAGGTCCAGGATCAGGACCAAAAGCCCGTTCAAGAGGGCCAGGGCCAGAAATGAGTCCGGCGCTTAAATATTTCGGCGAGCTATGCATCGAGAAGTCTCTGGTCCGGCCGGAGCAGTTGGCCAGGGCCCTGGCCGCGCAGAAGGAAAAGGGCGGGAGGATCGGAGACATCCTGGAGCAGATGAAAATAATCGGCGCCCGCCAGAAATACGAAATCCTGAGCGAACAGCTCGGACTGGAATTCCTGCCCGAGCTCACAGACCAGCAGATCGACCCGGAACTCAGCAAAGGCATCCCCATCGCCTTTGTCAAGCAGTACCAGATGCTGCCGCTTCGGCGCGAGGACTCCAAAGTGGTGGTGGCCAGCGCGGACCCGGTCAATTTTTACCCGCTGGAAGACTTGACCCGCATCCTTTCGGCGCAGATCAGGATCGTGGTGACCCCTGCGGAGCAGGTCATCGCCGCGATCAACAAGATTTACGACCGGCTGGGCTCCAGCGCCGAAGGCGTGATCGAGGACATGGAGCAGGATGGGGAAGACTTAAGCCTTCTGGCCCAGGGGATTGAGGAGCCGACGGATTTGCTGGAGGCCTCGGAGGAGGCGCCGATCATCCGGTTCGTTAATTCGCTTTTATACCAGGCGATCAAGGAGCGGGCGAGCGACATCCACATCGAGCCGTTCGAGCGCGAGCTTCTGGTCCGGTTCCGGATCGACGGGGTGCTCTATGAGATTCTGCGCGCGCCCAAGCGGCTGCAGAGCAGCATCACCAGCCGGGTCAAGATCATGGGCGGGCTCAACATCGCGGAGAAGCGGCTGCCGCAGGACGGCAGAATCCGGATCAAGATCGCGGGCAAGGACGTGGACATCCGCCTGAGCACGCTGCCCACCGCGTTCGGAGAGCGGACCGTCATGAGACTCCTGGACCGGAGCCAGGTGCTCCTGCAACTGAACGACCTGGGTTTTTCCGGGGAAAACCTGGCGGCCATGACCGACCTCATCCACCACAGCCACGGCATCATCCTGGTCACCGGCCCGACCGGGTCCGGAAAGACCACAACCCTCTACGCCGCGCTGCAAAAGATCAACACCCCGGACAAGAACATCATCACCATCGAGGACCCGATTGAATACCAGATCCCGGGCATCGGGCAAATCCAGGTCAATCCCAAGATCAACCTCACCTTCGCCAACGGGCTCCGCTCCATCGTGCGCCAGGACCCGGACGTCATTCTGGTCGGAGAAATCAGAGACACCGAGACCGCGGAAATCGCCATCCAGGCCTCCCTCACCGGACACCTCGTCTTCTCAACCCTCCACACCAACGACGCCCCCAGCGCAACCATCAGACTTATCGATATGGGCATCGAGCCTTTCCTCATCTCCAGCTCAACCCTGGCCATAATTGCCCAGAGGCTTGTCCGCGTGCTCTGCCCGAATTGCCGAGTCTCCGCGGCTCCGGACCCGCAGATGACACGGGGCCTGGAAGACAAGCCCTGGATGCAAAAACCAACTTTCTTCAAACCCGCGGGCTGTCCCAACTGCCTGAACACCGGCTACCTCGGACGACATGGAATATACGAACTCATGCCGATGAACGACGAAATCAGGGCCATGATCAACCGCCGCGCCGACGCCAACGAGCTCAAGCAGCTGGCGCAGAAGAAGGGGATGCTTACGCTCCGCGAGGACGCCATCCGCCAGGCGGCCATTGGGGTGACCTCGGTTGACGAAGTGGTCAGGGTGACCCAGGAAGACATCATTTAGAGGCGCCAATGCCGGTTTACCAATACCGCGGACTGGATGCGCAATCCAAAAAGACCTCGGGACTGATCGACGCCGACAGCCCCAAGGCCGCGGTGCAAAAACTGAGAAAGCTGTCCGTTTTCCCGATTGAAATCTCCGAGACCGAGGAGCGCAAGAAGGAAAGGATATTCCGCATCCCGGGTCTGGGCGAGCGGGTCAGCGCGATGGAACTCTCAATCATGACCCGTCAACTGTCCACCCTGGCCGGCGCCGGGCTGCCCCTGGTCATGTGCCTGAACGCCCTGACCGAGCAGGTCAGTCACCCCCGGCTCAAGAAAGTGCTCGCGGAAATCAAAGACATGGTCAACGAAGGCTCGTCCTTCGCGGACGCGCTCGCCAGGTATCCCCGGGTCTTCAGCGATTTTTACGTCAACATGGTGGCCGCGGGCGAGACCAGCGGCGCCCTCGAGGTTGTGCTCGAGCGGCTGGCCGACTTCACCGAGAGCCAGAGCCAGCTTAGGAACCAGGTGCTGTTCGCCATGCTTTATCCCGCGGTGATTCTGGTCATCGGCTTCGGCGTGATGATGGTCATGTTCACCTACGTGGTGCCCAGGGTGAGCGTGCTCTTCGAGCAGACCCGCCAGACCCTGCCGCTGATCACCAGGGTGATGATCGGGTTCAGTTCCGCGCTGCGCAAATACCTGCTGGTGATCGCGCCGCTCCTGGGAGTCGCGGCTTACGCGGTGCGGAGGTGGAAGAAGACCCCGCAGGGACAGGACACCTGGGACACTTACGCCTTGAAGGTCCCCTACTTCGGCGACCTGGTCCGCAAGATCGCGGTCTCCAGGTTCGCCAAGACCCTGAGCACCCTGCTCAAGAGCGGGATACCCCTGCTCAAGGGGCTGGAGATCGTGGAGAAGGTGGTCAACAACACCGTGGTGGCCAGGGCCATTGCCCAGGCCAAGGAAAACATCACCGAGGGCGCCAGCATCGCCGGCCCGCTCAAGGCCAGCGGGGCTTTCCCGCCCTTCGTCATCCAGATGATCGCCTCCGGAGAGCAGTCCGGGGAACTCGAGTTCCTGCTGGAAAAAGCCGCCACCGCGTTCGAGCGAGAGGTGGAGACTGCGGTCAACGGCATCGTCAAATTGATCGAGCCGATCATGATCCTGATCATGGCCGGGCTGGTGGCCCTGATCATAGTGTCTTTCCTGCTGCCGATCCTAGAACTTACCCAGGGCATTGGATGAATTGAAAGGAGGTCAAATGGCTGAACAAAAACAAAGACGCAACAACCGGAGCGGGTTCACGCTGATTGAGATCATGGTGGTGGTGGTGATCATCGGCATGCTCGCGGCGCTGGTCGGCACGCGCGTGTTCAACGTGCTCGAGAAAGGCAAGCGCAAGACCGCCGCGGCCCAGATCAAGAACCTGGAGACCGCGCTCGCGGCATACCGGCTGGACAACAACCGCTACCCCACGACCGAGCAGAGCCTGGAGGCATTGATCAGAGCGCCCACCATGGAACCCATGCCCAGGAATTACCCCAGAAACGGATACCTGACCTCCCGTGAAGTCCCGCTCGACCCCTGGGGAAACCCCTATGTCTATTTTTCGCCCGGACTGGACGGAGAGGACTTCACCATCATATCCTACGGTGCGGACGGCGTGGAGAGCGGGGAGGGGGATAATGTCGACATCGACAGCGGAAACCTCGAAGGGACAAACTGAGAGGGCCCGGAGCCCCGGGTTCACCATAATCGAGCTGGTGGTGGTTCTGGCCCTGGTCGGCCTGATCGCCGCCCTGGTTTTTCCCCGGCTGGGACTGATCGGTATGGGCAGCGTCCGCACCGAGGCCCGGAAGCTGCAAGGCATGGTCACGCTCTGCTTCAACCTCGCGGTAATGGAAAAAGTCAACTACCGGATTGCGTTTGACCTTGACAACCAGTGCGTCTGGGCCGAGAAGAGGGAGGGAATGGAATACAAGGACGCCTCAACCGATCTGTTGCGCAAGCACTGCCTGCCGGAGTCGGTGCTGGTCCGGGAACTGGAGGTTCCGGGAAGGCAACTGGAAGGCGGCGGGATCGAATACATTTATTTTTCGCCTTACGGGTTCGTGGAGCCGGCCAGGATTTTTGTCGGCAATGAAGCCAACGAAGGCTACAGCCTGTTCACTGACCCGGTCACCGGCCGGACCAGGGTCTTGGAAGGACCGGCGGGGTACCAGGACCTTGAAAGATAAGCCGGCAACCACGCCTCGGCGTGGCCGAGTTTCCGGCCGGGGAGGCTTCACCCTTCTGGAAGTCGCCATCGCCATCTGTCTCTTGGCCATGTTTTTGGTGCCGCTCTTGAGCGCGGTGAGCAACGCGATCGGCAACATTGAGCGGGCCAGGAACATCCAGACCGCGCGCCAGTTGGCGCGGAACAAGCTGGAGGAAATCCGTCTGACGCGGATCCCGGAGGGGGAGCAGGAGATCGACGGCAACTTCGCGCCGGAATACCCCGACTATCAATACCGTGTCATTTTCACCAAGAACCCCGAATTGGAGCTTTTGGAGCAGCAGATCGGCGGGCTTGTGACCATGGACGTCCAATTGATCGTGACCTGGCCGGAGGCCGGCGAGGACAAGGCCCTGGTCTTCCAGACCATGCTGGCAAAATGAAACGCAATCCCAAGCGCGAGTCCGGTTTCACGCTGCTGGAGCTTCTGGTGGCGCTCTCGCTTACCGCCCTAATAATGGCCGCGGTGGCCGCGTCGTTCATGGGCTACATCCGCGCCCAGGAGCGCGCGGAACTGGCCATGGAAAAGATGCGCAGCCTGGAATTCGCCATGGTCCGCTTGCGGGAGACCATCGGCACCACCTATATCCCGCTGCAAGTGACGGCCCGGCAAGCGCAACAGCAGCAACAAAGTAATCCGCAGGCATTCAGCCAGATCGCGGCCAGCGCCCAGACCTATGTTTTTGAAGGCCAGGACTTGGAACGGCCCAATGAGCCTTTTGACGCGCTTACCTTCACCTCCATCGGCCACCGCGTGCAGAGGCTGGACGCCAAACAGTCCGAACTCGCGGAGATGACCGTGTTCGCCGCGGAAGACCACTCGTTGGAGGACGGCGACCGCTGCCGGATATTGAAAATCCGGGAGGGCGGGTCCATCAACGACCGGTTTGAGGTTGAGGGAGGAATGGTTTACGACCTGGCGTACAATATCTCCCGGTTCCAGATCCTGTATCTCACCCCGGAGGGAGACCTCAAGCAGGAATGGAAATTGATGGACACCGGCGGATACCTCCCCTGCGCCGCGGTCATTCATCTCGGCGCAGGCTGCGGGGAGGCCGAGCAGGACCAATGCTTGCTCGTCCCGCTCAAGATGACCAATGCTTTAAAGTGCGAATTTGAGCAGGACCAGTTGAGGAACATTTGTGACCTACAAAAATTTTAGAAGCAGGCTTCGAGGGGTCAGGCCCAAATTCATGGGGTCAGGCCTTTTCGCAGAGGTTCGAGCTGCGATGATAAGGCCAGACCCCTCCGGGCCTGACCCCGCGAATTCGGGATTTCGGCCTGACCCCATGAGGCCCGACCGCGGACGCGGCCGGCAGGGCGCGGCGCTCGTGATCGTCCTGCTCATGCTCGCGCTTTTGGCCGGAGTGGTGGCGGATTTCCTGTATAGCGTCCGGATCAACACCTACCTTGCGGGGAACCAGGCCGAGCAGGCGCGGGCCAAAGCGGTGGCCGAAGCGGGCGTCGCAGCCTCCGAGGGCATCCTTCGTCATTCGCGTCCGTTTGGCCGCGGCGGCCAGAGCGTTTTTCAGAACGAATACTATAACCTTTTTCGGTGCAAGTGCCTTGGCCCGGACAGCGGCCTGCAACTGCCGGGGCCGGCCGAGGAAAAGCAGAATTCGGGCCGGCTGGGCGGGAGCCGGGAAGAGGACGAGCAAGTCCTGAACATGTCCTCGGACTGCGGCGAGTGGAGCCTGACCATCGACTATCCCATGGGCGATGACATGCTCCACCTCCAGGTGTTTGACGAGCAAGCGCGGATTAACTTGAACGGCCTGGTCAAAAAAACCATCAACCCCGAGGAGCAGGGAATGGCGCTCAACGAGGCTTTCAAGCCGGCGGTGATGGAGCTGTTCGCGCTCCGCCTGCGCGAGATGGGCGCCCAGGTCGACCAGCGCGAACTGACCGGGCTCATCGACTTGATGGTTGACTGGGAGGACTTCGGGCAATCCGGGGGAAACATTGACAGCGACCTCAATGAGTCCTACGAGGACGGCGACTTGATTTACGCCAACAAGAACGGGCTGATGGACACGGTGAGCGAGCTCAAGATGATCCCGGGCATCAGCGACGACATCTACTACGCGGTCAAGGATTTTTTCACGGTTTATCCGGTTGCGCCGGAGACCGGCAACCCGGTCTGGAAGGTCAACACGGACATGGCGAGCGTGGGGGTGCTCTACGCCCTGATCCGGGGCTCAAGCTACCAGGGCGACGTTCCCGCGGCCACCGAGGAAGAGTGCATGCTGGCGGCGCAGCAGATGGTGACAAGCGGGGTCGACGAAAACGGCTTCCGGAAGGCGCGCGAGATTCCGGCCGAGCTTCGGGGCAGGATCAACGTCACCAACTTCGCGCTCAATTCCGACATGGCCCAGATCAGGTGGTACCGGATTGTCTCCACCGCCATCACCCCCTCCGGAGTGAATTACATTATCGAGGCGGTGGTCGCGGTCAAGCCCGACGGGCAGACCATCAACTACGTCTATTGGCGCGAGGGTTGAATAAAGGAATCAGGAATCGGAGGACCGGGGTTTTGGGGCCCGGGTTTTGGAGCGGCGGGGAGTTCGCCGCAAGCCTTGTCCGCGGGCATAGGCGATATTTTTATTGTCAGCTCCGAGGGATTTTGACAAAGTATCCCGGAACGGGGGCGCGGAAGCCCGACCATGAACAATAGCTCCAGAGCAAGCGGAATCTTGAAGGCATGGATCGTCCTGTTTGGGGTCTATGTGCTGACCATGCCGCTCATGAACTTTGCGGCGATTCCCGTGCTCGGGCACCAGGTCCAGTTCGGGGATTTCCTTTTCATTCCCCTGGCCCTGCTCTCGGTCTACACGTGGTTTAAAACCCGGCCGGAATTGGACCTGCCCCTGCTGCTGGCAAGCGGATTCGTCATCCTGTCCCTGCTGATCGCGCTGATCCCGGCCGGCAACCTGCTCAAGGGATTTGCCAGGCTCGTGATCCAGTCATATCTGATCATGCTTTTCTGGGTCTCGTACCTGATGGCGCGCTCGATCAAGAATCTCCGCCCGGTGTTTTTGAGCGGAGCCTGGAGCGCGGCGGTGGTGGTCGCGGGAGGAATTGCGGGAGTCATTCTCTATTATTGCGGATGGAAGGAGTTGGATGACAACCTGTTTCTTTCCAGCTACGGACTCGCCTTGCCGCGCCTGCCCCTGCCCCGGCTCCGGAGTTTTACCCTGGGCGGCGAATACCTGGCCAATTTTCTGATCCCGGGGTTCTTCTTCCTTTATTACGAATTTAAAACCGGGAATCGCTTTCTGCGAAAAAAGCTGATCCTTTTCCCGGTTATTGCCGGGTTTCTGCTCACCGACCTGCTCAGTCTTTCCCAGGCTTTCTTCCTCTGGATCGTTCCCCTGCTGGCGTGGAAAACCATTTTCCCCGGGCGGAAGATCGCGCGCTGGAAAACCCGGGCGGGCGCAACCGCGATCATCCTGATCATGATTGAGGTTGCCCTGGGCAGTTTTTATATTATCTCCGTTCACAAGCCGGGCCAATTGCAGAGCGCTCAGTCGCATTCTTCAAGGTTCGGGATCAAGCCCAACGTCCGGCGGCTTTTCTGGCGAGCGGCGATCAGCGAGATCAAAGAGCACCCGGTGCTTGGCCGGGGTCTGGACCGCCTGGCCACCGGACCGCTGAAATTGGGCGATTGCCCGGAATGCGACCTTGCCCAAGGGGCGGACGCACATAACCTGATCCTCAATCTCTGGTCCACCCGCGGCCTGCCGGGCATGATCGGATTCCTGATCTTCCTCGCGCTGGTCCTGGTCAAGTCCGGGAGGGCCGCGCTCAAACCGTCCGCCTCGCTGGAAATCCAGGTTCTCTTCGCCGCGGCAATCGGATTGATCCTCACTTCCTTTTTTGTTGACCTGGAAGATTTCCGGCACCTGTATTTATGCCTTGGTCTGCTGGCGGGTTTATCCGGCCGGAGCGCCCAAGGCGCCGCGGGCCCGCGGCCGCGCGGCTAATCATCGATTCCCTTGAATCGGCTCCAGTGGTTGGGCGCTTGCGCTGAAAATTTGACAGCTTGCCTTCGAGCCGTATACTCATTTATTACAACCGACAAAAATCTTTTTCTTGTGATTGGTCGCCGGATACGGGGTTTCCAGGCGTTTCAGCCGGGAACCCGCTGGTCGGTTGGCTTGGGGAGAGGATCGGGGTGTTATTCAACTCCAATTTGTATTTGATCTTCCTGGCCGCGGTGGCGGGTCTCTATTTCATCCTGCCCTTCAAGTGGCGGAGCAGCCTGCTTTTGGCGGCGAGTTTCGCCTTCTACATGAAATGGTCGGTTTCCCTGGTGGCGATCATCATTTATATCATCCTGTTGAACTACGCCGCGGCCATCGTGATCAGCGGGCAAAAGCGGGAATCCGTCCGCAAGGCGATTCTGGCCGGCGCCGTGATCGGCAACCTGAGCCCTCTTTTCACTTTCAAGTATTTGGATTTTGCCCTCCGGAGCACGGGCTGGATTCTTAACGCTGACTCCTGGCCGGCCTTGAATTTGGTTGTGCCCATCGGCATCTCCTTTTACACCTTCAAGGCCCTGAGCTACACCATCGATGTCTACCGGCGAAAAATGGAAGCCGACTATTCGTTGCTGGAAACGGCACTTTATATCATTTTTTTCCCGCAATTGTTGTCCGGGCCGATCATGCGGGCGCCGGACTTGATCGCCGAATTCCGGAAAGCAACCCGGCCCGATTTGGACCGGTTCACTCAAGGCGCGCTGATCATCGCGGGCGGTCTGGTCAAAAAGGTGGTGATCGCGGACACCATCGCCCGCTACGTGAACGAGGTGTTCGCCGCGCCCGGAGAATTCAGCGGGGCGACCCTTCTGGCGGCCAGCTACGGGTTCACCCTCCAGATTTACCTGGACTTTTCGGGCTACACCGACATCGCGAACGGGACTTGCCGCCTGCTGGGGATCAACCCGATGGAAAACTTCAACAAGCCTTACCTTTCCCGGAGCTTCCAGGAATTCTGGCGGCGCTGGCACATCTCGCTTTCCAGCTGGCTGAGAGACTATCTTTATATCTCGCTGGGCGGGAACCGGAAGGGACGCTACCGGACCTATTTGAACATTTTGATCACCATGCTGCTGGGCGGGCTCTGGCACGGCGCCAATTACACTTTCGTGGTCTGGGGCGGGCTCCACGGCCTGGCCTTGGCGGTGGAGAGGTGGGTTAATGACCTGCGGGGCAGGTCCGAGGCTCACGGGTTGGTCGGGGTCTGGGTTCGGCGGCTGCTGGTCTTCCATGTGGTCAGCCTGTTGTGGGTCTTTTTCCGGGCTGACAACATTTCCGACGCCTACGCGCTGATTTCCGGAGTGATAACCTGGGAAGCGGGCAAGGCGCTGGGATGGTGGCCGGTATATCTGCTGCTGGGGTATATGGCTTACGAGGTATTGGGCCAGTACCGGTCTTTGCCCAGCCTGCTTATGCGCCGGCCCATGCTCGTCAGATGGATCGTTTATGCGGTCTTGGCATTCATGGTGGTGATTTTTTCCGAGGCCCGAAGCCAGGAATTTATTTACTTCAAATTTTAGAGACCCAGGAGCCGGACGCGATGACCAATAATGATCAGACCAGCAGGCCGTTTTGGAAGCAAGCCCTCCGGGCGCTGGCATGGGACCTTCTGCTTGTCGCGGTCCTGGCTTCGGCCTCGGAACTCTCGCTCCGGTTCTTGATTCCCTCGGTCCAAAGCCTGGTTTACACCAAAGACAAGACCGGCGGCCATCCGGTGGTTTTGAACAGCGCGAAGCTGAGGGATGAAGAAGTCTCTCCGGATTTTCCCGCGGACGGCGTCCGCATCATCCTGCTTGGCAACTCCGTCACTTTCGGGAGCGGGATTGCAGTGGAAGACGCCTTTGCCGGCCGGCTGGACGCCCTGCTTAAGCTGCGGCATGACGGGGTTAAATACGACGTCATCAATGGCGGCGGCCAGGGTGACGCCATGCAGTATTATTTCAGTTTGCTGGACGACCATGGCTTCGGATTTAACCCTGATGCGGTGGCGCTGATCCTGACCTCCAACCACGTGGCCGGGCAGAAATTGCCGGTCGCGGTTGGCCAGGCCAAGAACAAAGATCAACTGATCTCTTCCATAAAACGTATTCCTTTTGAGGCTCACCTGTTCCTCTTCGGCAATTTTTACACCTATGTCGCCTTTGACCGGCTGATCCGGCAGTCGTTGTTTGCCGCGGGACTGACCCGGGAGAGCCTGAACAGGACTGATAATTACCTGTACGGTTTCGCAGTGGATGTCCCGGCGGTCAAGCTGGAAAAGGTGGATGCGGATTATGATGAGCTTGCCCGGAGCATCCTGGAGTTGAAGCGCCGTTTGGAATCCCGGGGCATCAAGTTCCTGATCATCGCGATCCCCAACCGCTTTGAGTTGAGCAATCTCCGCAGAGACAACCACCGGAACGTCCCGCTCGATAAAATACGGATCCTCCCGGGCCGGCGCTTCAAGCGGATTGCGGAGCAGAACGGAATCCCATTTATGGACATGCTCCCGGTGTTCAAGGCAAAACGGAGGGAGATGCTGGACGGCAAAATCAGCTATGACCCCCTGTATGTAACCTTTGACAGCATCCATTTGAACCCGACCGGGCACCGCCTGGTGGCCGAGTCCCTTGAGCAGATGCTGATCGCCAACGGAATTGTCCCGCGGAAAAAGTGACCCCGGTCGACTAATGGACACGGCCCTGCTGTCAGTAACTCCAGTCCCTCCTGCTTGGCGCAAAGACTGAGACGCGGTCGGTCGGGCAAAAAAAAGCCCGGGGTTTCAGGCCCCGGGCTTTTAAACTCAGGTCAGGGCTATTTCCCCAGCGCCTTGTTGATTTTATCGAGCAGGACTTCGGGCTTGACCGGCTTTTCAAGGTATTCTTCCACCGGCATGTATTCCTGGTCCTTGGCCTTGTCGAACTTGAACCCGGTGACTTTTCCGACCGAGGTCAGCACCAGGATGGGCTTGCTCTTGAGCTTGTCGTCGTTTTTGATCTTATAGACCAGCTGGAACCCGGCGTCGGTCGACTCCATCATCACGTCGATGATGAAGAGGTCGGGCGCTTCTTTTTTGGCTTTTTCCCAGCCTTCCTTGGCCTGGTTGGCGACAATCACATTGTGCCCGCTTTTTTCCAGGATCAGTTTGGTTGCGTCCACGAAATCGGGGTCGTCATCCACCAAGAGTATCTTCGCCATGTTCCCTCCTTTTACTTTTCAATCAGGTGCACGGAGCAGGAGAAGCAGGGGTCGTAAGCGCGGATGAGCATCTCCAGCATGAACTTGATGTCCTCCGGGCTCTTGCCCGCGTCCACCAGTTGCGGCACCATGGCCTTCATGTCGTCCTCCATGTTGCCGGTGTTGAGGTTGGTCGGGATCACGCAGTTGGCCTTCAGGCATTTTCCGCTCTGATCATAAGTATAATCATGGATGAGCAGTCCCCGGGGCGCCTCGGTGATTCCCACGCCCCGGCCGGCGTTCTTGAAGTTGGGTTTTACCTGCTGCTCGTTCTCGATGCCGTCGGCGATAAACTGGTCGAGGTACTTCTTGGCGCGCTCCCAGGCCAGGCCGTATTCCACAATTTGGGCCACGCTGTTCATAAAGGGATTTATGCAGGGGGCCTTGAAGTTGAACTTTTTGGCCAAGGCCGCGGCCAGGCCGGAGAGCAGTCCGGCGTTGTTGTTGACCCGGGCCAGGGCCCCGACAAAGAAGCTCGAGCGCTCATGCTTGGCGCGCTTGCAGGTGCTGTAGGGGATCACGAACTCGTTGACCACCGACTGGTACTCCAGGTTGTCGTAGGTCTTCTTGGTGTCGGAGCTATAGGTCAGCCCGTCGTAGAAAGGGAAGTCCTTTTCGTGCTTGAGCGAGATGTATTCGGTCTCGCGGGTGAAGGCCGGGAGCTTGTCCGCCACCGAAAACACGGTGTCCACGATCAGCATGACGTCCTTCTCCCGGTCGTCAAACGCCTGGCGCATGAGCTTAAGCTCTTCCCTGGTGGGGTAAAGGGTGAACCCGCCCGGGACCATCCTCATGCAGTGGACCTCGAAGCCGGTGAGGTAGAGGAACATGTCGTTGGCCAGTCTCTTGAGCCGAAGCGCGGCTTTGACCACTTCCGGGGCGACTTGGGCCAGGGCCAGCGCGCTCTTGACCTTGAAGAGGTCGGGCGCGACCAGGTAGGCGACGTGGAGCATGTGGCTTTCCAATTGCTCGGCGTCGTCAATCAGCACGCGGAGCTTGAAGGTCTGGTCGCTGATTTTGATGCCCAGGGCGTTCTCGGTCGCTCGCAAGCTGGTGAGCTGGTGGCTGTGGTTGCAGATGCCGCAGATCCGGGCGATGATCCAGTGCATCTCCCACCACTCGCGGCCGCGGGCGAAGGATTCGAACAGCCGGGGCGATTCCGGCAGCTCCAGCCGGCAGCCGGTAAGCTTTCCGTCCTTGACCTCGGCGAAGATGTTGGCGTGGCCTTCCACCCGGGTAACATAGTTTTCCCTGATCTCAAAAGTTTTGCTTGCCATTATTTTACTACCTCCGAGTATCCATAGAATAACCTGTATCTGCGGAGAATGTCCTGGACGGTCAGCCCGGCCTTGCTCAACGTTATCTGGTCGGCTTCGAGGTGGGGGTCCTTGACCAGGCCCCGGCAGCCGGTGCATGGCCACTGGGAATTGGTGCAGCGGGAATCGCACCCGGCCGAGGTGATCGGTCCCAGGCAGATGACGCCCTTGAGCATCAGGCACTCGTTCTCGTTGTACTTGCATTCCACGCACACCGGGTAGTTGGGCAGCACCGGCTTGTTCCCGGCCAAAACCTGCTTGACCACCGAGATGAACTCAAAGCGGTTGATCGGGCAGCCCGGGATGGCAAGGTCAACCGGCACAACCTCGTGCACCGCCAGCACCTTGGGCAGCACCTCAAAATATTTGGCGCCGTCGCCGTAAACTTCCTTCTTGGCCTCCTCGGTGTCCTGAAAGTTGCGCAGCTTGTTCAGGCCCCCGGTATGGGCGCAGGCCCCGAGCGCCACCAGCACCTTGGCCTGGGAACGGATTTTTTTGATCCGCTCAACGTCGTGGGGGGTGATGATCGAGCCTTCGATGAAGGCGATGTCGTAATCCTCTCCGCGGTCGCTGATCGCCTCGCGGAAATTGACGATCTCCACCGCGCCCGCGATGTCCAAAAGCTCCGGCTCGCAGTTGAGCACCATCAACTGGCAGCCTTCGCAGCAGGAGAAGTCAAAAAACGCCACCTTTGGTTTAGCCATTACAACGCCTCCTTGATACCCTTGATCTTGGGATACTGGAACACCGGCCCGTCCTGGCAGCAGTAATACCCGTGAATCTGGCAGTGGCCGCATTTCCCGACCCCGCACTTCATCCGCCGCTCCAGCGAAAGATAGATGTTCTCTTCCTTGAAATTCCTGCTCTCCAGCGCCAGGAGCGTGAACTTGTACATCACCGGCGGGCCGCAGACAACCGCCACGGTCTTTTCCAGGTCCAGCTTGAGCGGCGGGATCAATGTGGTGATCACGCCCACGTGGCCCTTCCATCCCTCTTCCCCCCGGTCAACCGTGAGGTTCAACTCCACGTCCTTCTTGCCCGCCTTCCAGTCCGGGAATTCCGGGAAGTTGAAAATCTCCTTGGGAGTGCGCGCGCCGTAGAGCAGGATGACCCGGCCGTAGTCCTTCCTTTTGTCCACCGCGTAGTTGATGAAGCTCCGGAGCGGGACCATGCCGATGCCCCCGCCGATGAAAAGCAGGTCCCTGCCCTTGAGCTCGTCCGCGGGGAAGCCCTTGCCAAACGGCCCCCGGATGCCGACCTTGTCGCCTTCCTTCAACTGGTGCACCCGTTCGGTCAGCCGGCCCACTTTGCGGATGCAGAGGTCAAAGCCCCTGGCCGTGGGCGAACTGGAAATGCCGAAGGGCGCCTCGCCCACGCCCAGGATCGAGCACTCCACGAACTGCCCGGGCTGGTGGCCCATTTCCGAGCCGTCGTCAAAGGTAAGCTGTAAAAATTTTTCCGCCGCGGTCATGGGGATGATCTTATTGATGGTGGCGGATTTCGGCAGGTATAGACTTTGCGATTTTTTTGCGCACTCAGCCATTTTCATCTCCCTTTATTTAATTGGTTTTCAGTCCTTTTGAGCCTTCACGCCCATGAACAGCTTGTTGGCGGTCTCCGGGATGCTGATCTCCGCGGTGCATTGTCTCCCGCACCTGCCGCAGCCCACGCAGAAGGCGCTCCCGCCGAACTTGGTGGTCAGCCAGCGGAACTTGCGGTAGAACCGGTGCTTCTGACGCAAGTCCTGGGTGCGCATGAATTTTTCCCCGCCCGCAACCTCGGTAAAGCCCTCCAGCTGGCAGGAGTCCCAGGAGCGCGCGCGCCGGCCGGTGGTGAGGTTGAGGTCAAGGTCGTCTTTCACGTCAAAGCAATAGCATGTGGGACAGACGTTGGTGCAGGTGCCGCAAGCCAGGCAGCGGCTCCCGAAGTCATCCTTCCACATCGCCAGGTTCTCGCCGTTCATGCACAGGAGCGGCAACTCCACCACCTTGGGCAAAAACTCCGCGGCCTGCGAGGCGCACCTGAGCTTGGCCTTGTAAGCCAGCTCGTCCTCGAGCATGTCCGCGGCAGAGCTCTTGGCCAGGCCCAGCAGCTTCTCGCCCTTGTCGGTGAAGGCTTCGGCCAGGAAGCTCTGCCCGATGTCGGAGAGGAAGATGTCAAAGCCTTCGCGGAAGTCGTTGCTCTGGACCTTGGTGCAGAAGCAGTATTCGTCCGGGGTGCAGGTGATGCCGATCATGGTTGACTTGGCGCGCTTGGCTAGGTAGCTGCAGTCCGGGTTGCCTTCCTTCCAGCAGGTGTCCAGCCGTAATAGTCCCTGCATGTCGCAGCCGTGGATGCCAAGCAGGATGATCTCCTTGGCCGGCTCGTCCTTGGAAGCCTTCATCTCGCCCGACTTGAGGTTGAACTCAAGCAGCACCTCGTCCTTGGGCGGCACAAAATATTTCTTGGGGGGAAGGATGGTGCTGACGTAGTCCAGCGCCAGTTCCGAAGGGTCATCCACCCGGTCAAAGCGGTAAAATTGGTCCGTCCGCTTCTTCGGCCCGAACAAGTCCCCCTCGTTCTTCAGCTTCCCAACCCACGACCCGAAATCCTTCTTGCCGATTACTCCTTTTTTCATTGCTCCCTTTCCTTTTTATCCAGGATTTTTGAATGAATTCTCAGCGCCTCCCGCGCCTGCAGAAACTCTCGGTAAGTGCCGTAACTGCCGGGTAATTCTATCAAGGCTGAAACCTACCACAAGCCCCAATGCTTGTCAAGAAAAATCCCCGAAAAGCTTCTAGCTACGAGGACGTTCAGAGCGGCAGGACGAGAGCGGTCGGGACCTTGGATTCGAAGACCATTCTTCTTGAAAGACACTCAAACTACAAGTAAAGCTCTGACCCGAATGGCGCTAAGTTACTGAAAATACCGCCGCATACGCGAATCGTCAAATTAGTAACTTTTTACTTGACAACTGATGCCGGTTTCTATATACTTTCAAACAAGGAAAATAATTCGGTTTTCCTCGCAAAAAGGGGGCGAAAATGCTGAAGCTTGTGACTGCAAAAAAGCTTCGGGGATTTCTGGTTTCCTTTCTCTTCCTGATTCCCATCCTCGCCCATGCTCAGAAGCCTGGGTCGTTCTACTGGGGCGATTCCGACGGCAATGTAGAAACATAGCTATCGCGACTGAAGTCGCTCGCACATTCAAAAGGGCGGTGAAAAATTTTGAGAAGTGTACGGGCGAGCCGGTGGCTCGCCCCGGCAACAGCGTGGGGCTTAACCTCGACACCTCCGACACGGTTGGAATTTCAATTAGCGCGGTAAGCTACTCCTCCGCGGGCGCGGGCCACTGGCCCAGGACCGGGTTCGGCATCATCTTTGCCATCGATCCCGCCAGCCAGTGCGCATCCACTGTTCAAATCTACGGCTTTGACCCCGTTGGCGGCGAAACGGTCTGGGCCTGGCGCAATCCGGCCGCTTATGACTATCAGCCGACTTTGCAGGCCCCGGACTTAGGCATTGCATCCGTCAAGGTCAGGGCCACCGGCTGCTCCAACGGCCAGGTCATCCTCGTCAAAGCCTACATCCCCGGCGACATGGAATACCTGGTCCCCGGCCAAAGGTTCCCCACTCGACTGGACGCAGCGCGGCTTTTGGAGATCACCGTCATCGACATCACGCCTCCGGAGACTTTCATCAATGAGTATCCAGCCAATCCCACCAATTCGAAAGACGCGAGTTTTGAATTCAGTTGCAGCGAGACCGGGTGCGCGTTTGAATGCCAGCTTGACGCCGGGGGCTGGAGCGCGTGCTCTTCGCCCAAAAATTATTCTGCTCTTCTTGACGGTCTCCACACCTTTGAGG
>Ga0315294_10001086_pt1 | contig 29426 bp, 24 predicted proteins | sample YL17G13_40_MG_FD_203626 | JGI IMG/M metagenome (GOLD analysis project Ga0315294, IMG submission 203626) | Sediment microbial communities from Yellowstone Lake, YNP, Wyoming, USA - YL17G13_40 | ecosystem: Environmental > Aquatic > Freshwater > Lake > Sediment | place: USA: Wyoming | collected... | reverse complement strand
CGCAGCCGTCGCCAGCGTCAGTGTGGCGGTCACCAGGCTGCGGGTGCGGGAATGGTAGATGACGGTGAACAGCACGAACGCCAGCAGGTAAGCCAGCACATTGAGCGCCAGCCTGGCCAGGGGATAGCCGTGGGCCTCGGGGAAGATGGCGGTGTATTCGGCGGAGATGGCCAGGCTGATGCTCAGGCCGATCAGGGCCAGCGCCCCGATCCACAGGGCCAGGTTGGGGGCGCGGGACAGCACCCAGGCCGATAGCCCGGCCATGACGCCGGGCAGAATCCAGGACACGTAAATGGGCCGGCCGGAATGCTGGCCCAGGTGGGGGTGATCGTGCAGGAGCAAGTTTGTGCCGGTGCAGATCAGGCCGACCATCAGCGCGCCGAGCAACCAGGTGCCGGTGATTTGGATCTCCAGGGGGGAGCCCAGCGGCTCGAGTTTCCAGACCTGGGTAGGCAGTTCGATGAAGCGAAAGAGCACACTGCCCAAGAGCAGGATGGCCATCAGCACGCTCAGGCGATTGCGGTCCAGGGGCTTGGCGGTTTCTTGCATCGGTCGCATTGTACCGGCGGGGGCAGGATTTGTCAACCTTAGCGGGTGTGATATAATTTTGGCCCATGTATCAATCTGCCAATTTAACGCCAGAAACTCAGGAGGTGTGCACTGTGAAGCCTGTCTTTTTCCCCCTCACCCGCCTTTCGCGATCCGCCGACAGCCGACAGCCGACAGTTGCCTGCTATCCGCCATCCACTGTCTGCCAATCTTCAATCTCCATGCTCCATGCTCCATGCTCCATGCTCCTCCTCCTCGTCCTGCTTGCGACCTTCCTGGTGGGCTGTGGCGCGCCTGCCACCGGTGATCGCATCGTGTATGGCCTGACGCTGGCCCCTTCAGGAATTGACCCCCACGTCAACGCCTCGTCCGAGTTGGGCATCCCGCTGACCTCGGTGTACGACACGCTGGTCTACCGGGACGCGGCCACGGGAGAGTTCGTCCCAGGCCTGGCGGAGCGGTGGGAGACCTCCGACGACGGACTGGTCTACACCTTTTACCTCCGCCGGGGCGTCACTTTCCACGACGGCGCCCCTTTCAACGCGGAGGCGGTACGCTTCAACCTGGAGCGCATCACCAGCCCGGACCTGGCCTCCCAGAAGGCTCGCTTCATGCTCGGCCCCTACGAGCGGGTCGAAGTGGTAGACGAAACCACGGTCCGCATCTACCTGAGCGAACCGTTCGCCCCATTGCTGGACTCGTTGAGCCAGGTCTACCTGGGAATGGCCTCTCCGGCGGCGGTCGAGAAATGGGGAACCGAATACCAACTGCACCAGGTGGGCACTGGGCCGTTCGTCCTCGCCGAATACGTGCCAGGGGACCATGTGCTGCTCCAGCGCAACCCCGCTTACGCCTGGGGGCCGTCCGTTTACCAGCACAAGAGGGCTCAACTGGCGGAGGTCGAGTTCCGCTTCTTCACCGATCCGGCCACCCGCTCGCCCGCGCTGGAGACGGGGGAAGCGGACGTGATGGGAGAGATTCCACCCCAGGATGCGGTCCGCTTGAAGGAGAGCGGCAACTTCCGCATCGAGGCGGTGCCCATCCCCGGCGTCTCGCTGATGTTCTTCATGAACACGGCCCGCCCGCCGCTGGACGACGTCCTGGTGCGCCAGGCACTGCTGTACGGGACCGACCGGCAGGCCATCGTCTCCACTATCTTTCGGGACACCTCGCCGGTGGCCTATGGGCCGCTGGCGGCAGTCACGGCGGGCTACGAGCCGCAGGTGCAGGGGTATTACGGCTACGACCCGGCCCAGGCGGCGGCGCTGCTGGAGCAGGCCGGCTGGAAGGATAGCGACGGCGACGGCGTCCGCGACCACGACGGGGCAGCGCTGGTGCTGGACCTGTACCTGATGGGCTGGGGTTCCATGCCGGAGGTAGGGCAGTTGCTGGCGGCCCAGTGGGCAGAACTGGGGATCGGAGTGAACAGCAAGGTGGTGAGTTACCCCGAAGCGTTGGAACTGGCGGGCAAAGGGGAGCACCACCTGATCCCCTTCAACCTCTCGGGCAGCGATCCCGACATCCTGCGCAAGTTCTTCCACTCGCAGGGCGGGTTCAACTGGTCAAAGGCCAGCGACGCGGAGCTGGACGCGTGGCTCGAGACGGCGGCGCGCACGTCCAACTGGACGGAGCGGGCGGCGCTCTATAGCCAGGTGCAACTGCGGGTGATGGACCAGGCGCTGGTGATCCCGATCCGTGATTACGTGAACCTGAACGGCGTCAACAATCGAGTACAGGGACTGCGGTTCGACGCGCAGGGGTGGTTCCCGTGGTTGGTTGATGTGAGGCATGAGTAAATGAGGTACATCGGACGAAGGCTGGTGCAGGCAGCCTTCGTCCTTTGGTTAGCGGCGACGTTGGCTTTCGTGGGCCTGCAGTTGGCGCCGGGTGACCCCGCCCAGACGCTGCTGGCCGCTTCCGGGGCCACGCCTGAAGAAATCGCGGAGCGGCGGGCCCAACTGGGCCTGGACGATCCGTTCCTGGCGCAGTACACCCGCTACCTGATGGACCTGGCCCGGGGCGACCTGGGGCGGTCCTGGCTCCACGGCCGGCCGGTGAGCCGCATGGTCCTGGAGCAATTGCCCGCGACGGTCGAACTGGCGGTGGCCGCCATGCTGGTCGGGGTGGCACTGGGGCTGGGGCTGGGCATCCTGGGGGCCGTGCGGCGGTCCACCTGGCTGGACACCGCCGTGACGGCGGTGGCGGCGGTGGGGCTTTCCACACCCACCTCCTGGTCGGGCATCCTGGCGATCCTTCTATTCTCACTCCACCTGGGCTGGCTGCCCGCGACCGGAGAGGGCGGACTGGGCCATTTGGTGCTGCCGGCGCTGGTGTTGGGCTTTGCGCTGTCCGGTTCCATCGCCCGGCTGGTGCGGGCGCGCGTGGTGGAGGTGATGGGGGAGCCGTTCGTACTGGCGGCGCGGGCGCGGGGACTGCCGTCGCAGCGCGTGCTGTGCGTGCACGTGCTCCGCGCGGCGCTGGCCCCGGCCCTCACCGTGATCGCCCTCCAGTTGGGTTTTCTGTTGGGCGGAGCGGTGGTCACGGAATCAGTGTTCGCCCGCCGGGGATTGGGAAAACTGGCGGTGGAGGCGATCGTCTGGCGAGACCTGCCGGTGGTGCGCGGCGTGGTCGTGTGTGGGGCGATCGCCTACGTGCTGGCCAACCTGGCGGCCGACCTGGCGCAAGCCTGGCTCGACCCCCGGCTGCGGGAGGGGCTGGCGTGATCGAGTGGGCTGCTCCGCCACGGCGCCCGCTCCTGCGGCAACCAGTCGCGCTGGCCGCGCTGGGCTGGCTGGCGCTGGCCGGGCTGGGGGCGGGCCTGGCTTCAGTGCTGGCCCCCGCCGGCCCGCTGGCGGCCGACACGGCGCACGCGCTCCTGGGGCCGGGGCCGGGGCGGCTGCTGGGGACCGACCTCCTGGGACGGGACGTGCTGGCGCGCATCCTGTGGGGCGGCCGCTGGACGCTGGGGATGGGACTGACCGGGCTGGCGGTGGCGGTGGGGCTGGGGTTGCCGGTGGGGCTGGTGGCCGGCACGCTCGGGGGCTGGGTGGACGCGCTGGCGATGCGGGTGGTGGACGCACTGCTGGCATTCCCCGGTCTTCTGCTGGCGATGGCGGTGGTCGCGCTGTTAGGGCCAGGGATGGGCGCGGTGGCCGTGGCGGTAGGAGTGGCGGCGGCGCCGGCCTACGCGCGGGTGGTGCGCAGCGCGGCGCTGGAGGTGCGCGTGCAGCCCTACGTGGACGCGGCGCGGGCCGTGGGATGCACGCCGTGGCGCATCGCGGTCCGCCACGTGCTGCCGAACGCCGCTGCCCCGCTGATCGCCTTCGCCGCGACCCAACTGGGGTGGGTGCTGCTGAACGGGGCCGCGCTCACCTTCCTGGGCCTGGGCGCGCCGCCGGGTGCGCCCGAATGGGGGGCCATGCTGGCCGAGGGCCGGGGCTACCTGCGAGATGGAGCGTGGGCCAGCACGTTCCCAGGGTTGGCGCTCACGCTGACGGTGCTGGCGGCGAACCTGTTCGGAGATGGACTGCAAGAGGCGCTCCGGCCCAGGTAGAGATTGCGGATTGCGGATTGCGGACCTTCCCGAAAGCTCCCAGCTTTCGGGAAGGTGGTACACGGGATTGCGGATTGGAGAGTAGAGATTGGAGATTAGAGATCGGAGCCTGTGACTAGCGGAAAGGAGGCAGTTCGATGCTTGCTGATTTGTTGACCGGTGTACTCACCGGCATTGGCCGGTTTGCCGGTTTGCGATTTGCGATTTGCCATTTGTCATTTGTCATTTGTTCATTGCTCATTGCCCTCGTCTTCGCCGTGGTGGACTGGGTGGCGGTGGCGCGGCGGCGGAAGGGCCTGGAGTACGTCTTCAAGCCGGCGACGCTCGTGGCGGTCATCGTCGGGGCAGCCTTGTTGACGCAGGGGCCGCACGACGCCTGGCAGGCACGCTTTTTCCTGGCGGGTCTGGTGTTCTCGCTGGCCGGCGACGTGTTCTTGATGCTGCCCGAGGCGACGGAAGGGAAACCCCGCCCCTACTTTCTATTGGGGTTGGTGTCGTTTCTGCTGGGTCACGTGTGCTACATCGTCGGGCTGAACCCGACCCTCCCTCCAGCATTGGCGCTGGTGGCTTTCGTGGTCGTGGCGGCCATCGGCGTGACGCTGTATCGGGCCATCGCCGCTGGACTGCGCCGGCAGGGCCAGGAGGCAATGAAGATGCCCGTGGCGGTCTATAGCGTGGTTCTCAGCCTGATGCTCTTTTCGGCCTGGGCCACGCTATTCCGGCCGGAGTGGACGCCCGTGCGCCGGGGGCTGGTGATCGCCGGGGCCAGCCTGTTCTTCGGCTCAGACGCTATGCTGGCCTGGGGCCGCTTCGTCAGGCGTTCGCCGTTGCTGCACTTGATGGTCATCGTTACCTACCACCTGGGGCAGATGGCGCTGGCCGCCTCGATCGCGTTGTGGTGAAATACCCCGTGAGAACTGAAGAGGAGGAGAGGTCTTGCTCCTGTGCGCTGTTGTGCTATACTAATACGCAACCCAGAAGGCTTGGAGGGCACATTGAGAATCGCAGGCTTTGTCTGGCTTGACGACATCGTTCATAGGAGTTCTATCTCACAGGCCCGGTCCTATCGGGAAATCGGAGAGTTCTGGGACACCCACGACCTGGCCGACTACTGGGAGCAAACTGAGCCGGCCGAATTCGAGGTGGATATTCAGTCCGAGGTGACATACTACGCCCTGGACAGTACTTTGGCTGCTACAGTAGCCGAGATTGCCTGGCAAAGAGGGGTGTCGGTGGAGACGTTGCTCAACCTATGGGTGCAGGAGAAACTGAAGGAGTACACGGTGCAGCCAGTGTCAGCATAGACGTTCTCTTGCCCGAAACCAAAGCAGCACGAGCGGGAAACGAGCGGTTCATGGACACAATCACGTCCACGCCTGGATACGAGCGCGTGGCGCGTTGGCACGATTTCGAGCGCACGCCCCACGGCGTGCGGTTGCGCGCCGAAACGGACGCCGGCACCCCGGTCGAGGTCGCGCTGGAGTTCGTCCTGCCCGACGTGGTGCGGCTGCGCATGGGCCCCGGGAGACTGGGGCCAGCCCGTAACCATCTCCTCGTGCGGGAGGAGTGGGACCCCGTCCCATTCATGGTTTCGGAAGCCTCCGATCACCTGGAACTGGCGACCGGCTTCCTGCGCCTCCACGTGGCGCGCGCTCCCTGGTGTGTCCGTTTCCTGAGTGCCGCCGACGGCGGCGTTGAAGACCCTGCCGGCGTCTCCAACGCCGGCGTCATCTGCCGCGAGGTGGGCGAGTACATCCTCGACGCTCCACCCAAGGTCCAGTTCCCAGGGCCAGCCGACCTGGGCTTCTGGCGGGACCCCCACAGCGGGCGGGTCACGGTGCACGAGGCGTTCGAGTTGGCCCCCGACGAGGACCTGTACGGCCTGGGAGAGCAGTTCGCGCGCATCAACCGCGTCGGCCAGCAGTTCGAGCTGTGGGCCACCGACGCGTTCACCACCGCCCATCGCGCCGCGTACAAGAACGTGCCCTTCCTGTGGTCCACGCGGGGCTACGGGCTGTTCGTCAATACTACCTACCGGGTCACGTTCGAGATCGGTACCGCTTCGCTGGTGGCCCACAGTTTCACCCACGAAGGGCCAGAACTGGACTTTTTCCTGATCCACAGCCTCGAGCCGGCGGGCATCCTGCGCCGCTACTGCGATCTCACCGGTTATGCGCCCACCCCACCCCGCTGGTCGTTCGGGCTGTGGATGTCCCGCTGCGGCTACCAGAACCGCGCCGAAGTCGAGCAGGTGGCCCAGACACTGCGCGCCCACGACATCCCCTGCGACGTGATTCACATTGATCCATGGTGGATGGGAGACGCGGTCAACCGGTGTACCCTGCGGTGGGACGAGACGCGCTTCCCCGATCCGGCCGGGATGATCGAGTCGCTACGCCAGATGGGCTTCCGGCTGTGCCTGTGGGAGGCTCCCTACGTGACCGAGAGCGCTGCTACCTTCGAGGAGGGGCGGCGGCGCGGCTATTTCGTCAAGGACGAGCACGGGAACCCGCGCATCGTCCTGGCCTGGGACCAGCGTGTCCCGCCAGTGGCGGTGGTGGATTTTACTAACCCGCAGGCGACCGCCTGGTGGCAAGCGCTGCACCGGCCGCTCTTGGAGCAGGGGGTGGCCGTCTTCAAGACCGATTTCGGCGAGGCCGCGCCAGAGGACGGGGTCTACCACAACGGGATGAGCGGGCGGGAGGTGCACAACCTTTACCCGCTCCTGTACAACCGGGCGGTGTTCGAGGTGACCGAGGAGGTGACGGGACACGGGCTGGTGTGGGGCCGCGCGGGCTGGGCCGGTTCGCAGCGTACCCCCGTCTGCTGGGGGGGTGACCCGCTGGCCGATTTCCCCTACATGGCCAATCAACTGCGCGCTGCGCTCAGCATCGGCCTTTCGGGCATCCCGTTCTTTAGCCACGACATCGGCGGCTTCGCCATCCAGCCCGATCCCGAGTTGTACGTGCGTTGGGCTCAGTTCGGCCTGTTCAGTTCGCACAGCCGCTGCCACGGCGTCACCCCGCGCGAGCCGTGGGAGTTTGGTGAGGAGGCGGAGGCGATCTTTCGCCGCTACGCCCGGTTGCGCTACCGGCTGCTGCCCTACATCTACTCGACCGCCGTGCAGGCGGCACAGACCGGCTTGCCGGTGGTGCGCGCGCTGGTGCTCAAGTACTCCAACGACCCCAACGTGCGCCACCTGGACAGCGAGTACCTGTTCGGCGATAGTTTCCTGGTCGCACCGGTGCTGGAACGGGGAGCACAGCGGCGCCAAGTATACCTGCCGGTGGGGGAATGGGTGGATTACTGGAGCCGGCAAGTGTACGAAGGGCCGGGTTGGCTCAATTACCCGGCGCCGCTGGAGATCCTGCCCCTCTTCATCCGGCGCGGCGCGATCATCCCGCTGTGGCCGGAAGTGGATCACACCGATCAGGCCGCCGGCGCGGGCCTGATCTTCGACGTCTACCCCCGCCCCACCGGCAGCGGGCGCTTCACCCTCTACGACGAAGTACACCCGCCGGTCGAGGTCTCCTACGTCGCCGACGAGGCAGGGCTACGGTTGACCATCGCCGGCGCGTTACCCGTCCCCCCAACGGTGGTCCTCAACGACTTTCCTACCGCGCGGCGCTTGATGGTCAATCACGCTTCGCACGAGCGCTGGCGCGCGGAAGGGGGCGGGCTGGTGATCGAACTTGTGGAGCGCGGCGACGTGGACGTGGACGTGTGGTTGTAGCCGGTATGCGCACCGACCTGCACATCCACACCGTGGCCTCCGACGGCTGCTGGACGCCGGAGCGCCTGATCGTCGAACTGCAGGCGCGGGGGATCGGCTTCTTCGCCGTGGCCGACCTGCGGCTGAGCGAACTGGAGGAGTGGGTGGTCCGCCCTAAGTGATCTTGGGCATTGCCGTCCAATCGTAGCCGATGGTCGGGTCGTCGTGGGGGATGCGCCCCTCGTCGGTGCCGTCGTACTCGTTCGAGACGACGTAGAAGACGTGGGCAGGCCCATCCAGCACGCGGTAGCCGTGGGCGACGCCGGGCGGGATTCTGAGCAGGATGGCAGGCTGGCCGTCACCCATCAGCAATTCCTGGACACAGGCATGGGTGGGGGAAGCGGGCCGGGTGTCGTAGAGTGCCACTTTGATCGTGCCCGCCGCCACGTACCACCAGTCCACCTGCTTCTGATGCACGTGCCAGGCCTTGGCGACCCCCTGGTAAGACATAGTATGGCTCCACTGGCCAAAGCCTTCCGGGAAGATCTCGTCGCCGGCCCGCACGACCTCACGGAAGAAGCCGCGCTCGTCGGTGTGGGTCACCAGTTCCTTGATCTCGACGCCGTGGATCATGGGACGCTCCTTATCGTAACTGGATCTGCCGCAGCGGTGAAGGCATGAACAGCAGGACGAAGACGGCCAGCACCAACAGCCCAAGCGCCATCCGTCGCCCATCGAGCCGGGTGGCGTCGTTGAGTGGCGGCGGATGATGCGGGTTCAGGATCAGGTTCAGAAAGCCCCACATCAACCAGAACCCGCCGGCCTCGTTGCCGGTCAGCAGCAGCCAGCCGCCCCAGGCCATCATGGCGGCGATGGCGATGGAGCCCAGCCTCGAGGCCCAGCGTCCCAGCAGCGCGTAACTGACGTGCCCGCCATCCAACTGGCCCACCGGGATCAGGTTAATCATAGTGACCAGCAGCCCCGCCCAGGCAGCGAAGGCGACCGAGTTCAGCCACACGTCCTCTCCGTTGCTAGGGAGAATGCGCCCAAACATCAGGTACTTGATCGCCAGGTACAGGAGCGAGTTCCCTTCTTGCACGACTGCGTCTACACTGGGAGGAGGCAGCCCGACCTTGGAGAGGCTCAGCCCCAGAACCAGCAGCGGAATGGCGACGATCAGGCCACCCAGAGGGCCGGCGACGCCGATGTCGAACAGGGCCTTGCGGTTGCGCATGGGAGCGCGCTGGACGATGACGGCTCCCATGGTGCCCATGAGGCTGAGCGGCATCGGGATAAAGTAGGGCAGACTGACCGGCGAGCCATAGCGGCGGGCGACAAAGTAATGGCTCAGTTCGTGGGCGAGCAGGATGCCCATCAGTGTACCTGCAAACGGGATGCCCCAGTGCAGGTGGGTCAACGGCATCAACGCTGCGTTGGGAGTCTGAGGGCCCAACAGGCCGGCGTCCTGCAAGGCGTAACTGGCACCGATGTACAGCACGCTGACGAGGGTGGCCAACAGCAGCACCACGTTGAGCCACGCCCGGCCTGGCCGGCGCTCCAATACGCCCTTGAGGGCGATGACTTCGTGGCCTCCGCCTGGCTGGGTGCGCAGCGAGGCGGTGTAGCCATAGATAGCAAACCGCTGCGTGATGCTCTCGAAAGCGGAATCCACGTCACCATAGATCTGGCCTCGGAAGGCAATCACCGCATCCGGGGATCTCAGCACCGCGTGCTCGTCCAGGCGCATCAGGCTCGCCAGTTGCCGGCGCAACTGGGCGATGATCACCAGCGGCGCAGAGACGGCAGGTTCTGCAGATTGCGTGTTCTCAATTCCCTGATCCATCAACTTTTTCTCCCTTGCTGCCCTTCTTCCCTATTCCTCATTCCTCATCTACTTTGGATTATACACCACTGGGAAGATGGAGGCAATCATCGCCGATGCAATCCTCCCCCTCGAACGAGGCTCCACAATGGGGGCAGGTCGCATCGCCCGGGCCGACCTCTCCGCCACATGCGGAACAGGTCAGGGCCAGTTCCGCGCCACAGGCCGCACAGTTGGTATCGTTCTCACCAAGCGCGGCACCGCAAGCCGGGCACAGGGGTTGCCCGCAGGCCTGGCATTCCGGCGCACCGGACGTGATGCCAGCGCCACAAGTAGGACAGGCAACACCGAACTCGAACCCACAACGCGGGCAGGTAGATTCCTCGGGAAGCAGCAGGAGGTTGCACTGCGAGCAGAGGCGCGCGCCGCATTGCGGGCATGGCCCCTTCGATGGCACAAAATGGGCCTTACACACGGGACAGATCGCCCAACGCACGAGGGTGGTCCCCACGTGCCGCGACACGCTGCGGGCGGTGACGCGCTCCTGGTGAGCCACCGGTTGTCCACAGTTGGGGCAGCGGTCGGGGGCGCAGAAGAGGGGCTCACCACAGTTGGAGCAGCGGCGGGCAAAGACCAGCCCACAATCGGGACAGACCTCGGCACCGGAGAGGAGTTCCATGCCGCACCCTGGGCAGGTATAGGTCAGTTCCAGGCCACATTGGGGACAACGCTCCGCCTCCTCATCCACGGCGGTGCCGCAGCGCGGGCAGAGAAGTTGCCCACAGGTGGCGCAGGCCGGGTCGCCACGATAGACGCGGGTACCGCACCGGGGACAGGAGACCTGGTCGCCGGATCGCTGAGGCTGCGGCTCAGGGCCGGTTTTCTCGGACACCGGGCCGCTGTCGAAGACGAAGCCACAATGGGGGCAGTACGTATCGTCTGGACCGACTTCGCCGTCGCAACGGGAGCACGTCAAGGCCCACGTTTCGCCACACACGGGGCAGGCCACGTCGTCTGGGCCGACGAGGGCACCGCAGGCCGGGCACAGGTCGGCGTCACAGTGGGGGCACACGTCCGTGTCAGGTTCAAGCGGAGCGCCGCAGCGGGGACAATCAGGCATGGTCGGTTTCCTCCTTAAGGAACTGGTCCACGTGGCCGCGCATGGCCCGGAGATGGCTACCTGGCCAGTAGACGCGCCCGCAGCCGGGGCAACGGTGGAACTCGGCCTGCGTCCGCAGCACGTACGGGGGCACGCGGTCGGCGATCTCCGCCGGGGCGACCGGCTCCAGGGCGTGGTTGCACACGGCACAGCGCGAGAGTGCCGGGTCAGGTGGCGGGCCGAGGGCCTCCCACACCTGGCGCACCTGTTCTTCAATCTTCTGCGACTGGATGAGCAGCGTCCGCAGGCCACGGCGGGCAGCCAGTTCGTGGTCACGAGTGAGCAGCACACAGCCCTCCGCGCGAGCGCGGCGGGCCAGTTCGGCGTCGGTGGCCGCGTTGTCGTAGGCGGTATCGTACCCTAGCAGCCGCAGCCACCTGGCCAGGCGGCCCAGCATGCCGTCAGCGAGGAGTTTGAGGGGGACGAGTGAGTGGGACTCCATAGATCAAGATGACTCAGCAATTGTCGGCCAAGACGCGAACGAGTTCACGCTTCCACAGGAATTTGGCGAAAAGGGCAGACTCTGGTAAGATATGGCCTATTCTACCTGAATGGAGCAGATATGGCAATCGAGACCTGGCTTCCTGGCTTGTTGGGCTATCTGATCCCGGCAGGGTTTTTCCTGCTGGCCTGGGGTGGCATGGAGCCCGAGCGCGCACGCCGGTCGGCGACGGCGGGGGCACTGGCCCTGGCGTTGGCGGCATTGGGATACTTTGCGGTGGGCTTCGCCTTCCACCTGGGCGGGGCGGGCCTCCTGGCCAGGCAGCCGGGCCTGGAAGGGCTCACACGCCTATATGCCGGCCAGGGAGGATTGAACTGGGGAGTGATTGGCCTGGCAGGCTTTTTCCTGTCCGACGAAGCGGCCACGCCCGAGGCGCTGACGCTGTTCGTGCTCTATCTGCCGCTGGTGGCGACGGCGGTGCTGCTGGTGGTGCTCAGCCTGAGCGGGCGAGCACGGGGCTGGCAGATCGCCATCGGCGGGCTGGCGGTGACGGCGGTGCTCTTCCCGTTGGCAGCCTGTTGGGCCTGGGGCGGGGGATGGCTGGCCCGCCTGGGACTCACGCTCGAGCGGGGGCACGGGTTGGTAGACCACGCCGGCTCTGGCGTGGTGTACCTGCTGGGAGGGATGGCGGCGCTAGGAGCGCTGGTTGGCCTGGGGGAGCGGCTGCCACGCAGCCAGCCGGGACAGCCGAAGGAGATGCCGCCGGTTCACTTTCCGTTGCTGGCGAACCTGGGGGTGCTGCTATTGGGGCTGGGCTGGCTGGGCTGGTCGTTGAGCGCACCCTTTCACGCGGCCGGCGCCAGCATCAACCTGCCGCGCATCGCGGTCAACGGGCTGCTGGCCGGGGCGGGAGCGACCCTGGTATCGCAAGTCTATTGCTGGATCACGGTGGGCCACGCAGATGCATTGATGGCGGCGCGCGGAGCGGCGGCCGGCTTCATCGCCATTTCGGCGGGCGCGCCGTTCGTGCCACCGTGGGCAGCGCTGGCGACCGGGACGCTGGCCGGGCTGTTGCTGCCGCTCGGGGTCTACCTGGTGGAGCGGGTCCTGCGGCTGCCGGACGAGACGGCGACGGTGGCGCTGGGCCTGGCGGGCGGGCTGTGGGGGCTGCTGGCGGTGGCGCTGTTCGCCGACGGGCGCTGGGGCCAGGGCTGGAACGGCGTGGGGCTGGAAGAGTACCGCACGGTGGCCGGGCAGGGGGTGACCGGCTTCTTCCCGGCGGGAGGGTTCGTCGGGGATGGCCCAGGCCAACTGATCGCCCAACTGGCGGGCATCGGGGCGATCGGCGGGCTAGCGTTGCTGGTCAGTTGGGTGCTGTTCCTGGGGCTGAACGTGCCGTATCGCCCGCACCGGGAGCGCTTGCCGGAGGTGGAGCAGGCAGACTAGGCTCGACAGCCTGGGACGCTATTCCCCTTCGACCAGCACCCGGCCCACCGCCTCGGCAGCCGCGGCCTCCTCCGGCGTCGCCTTCGAGCCGCCGATAACGGCGATCAAGGGACAGGGATGGGATGTTTTACGCATTACGCATTACGAATCACGTGTTCCGTGTTGCGTGTTCCGTGTTCCGTCCCTCGCGCAGGGGGAACTCTTCCAGCACCGTGTACTCCGCACCGGTGGGCTTGAGGATGCTGCGGATGAGGGCAAAGTGGTCGGCAGAAACCTCGGCCAACCGTTCCACTTGCGCGCTGGCGACGACCTCACCGATGCGCGAAGCATCGCTAGACGAGGCGCGCTGCTGCACCCGGCCCAGCGTCAGGTGCGGCGTGAAGCCGCGCCCCTCCGGTGGGTAGCCCAGGGGGGCCATGACCTCCTCGATGGCGTCTTGCAGCGCCGCCAGCCGCCCGGTCGGCTCGTGCACTCCGATCCAGACGACGCGCGGGCGGCGGGGATTGGGGAAGCAGCCCAATCCGCCGACGGCGAAGGTGCAGGCAGGAGCAAGCCGGGCCACGGCCGCCAGCGCTTGCTGGATGCCGGGCAGTTTGTCCGTGGGAGTGTCGCCCAGGAACTGGAGCGTCAGGTGGATGCCTTCTACGTGCACCCAGCGCACGCTGCGCGGAGGGGTCTGCTGCTCCAGTTGGTGCTGGACGGCGGCGATTTTTTCTAGCAGCGGACCGGGGAGAGGGATGGCGATAAAGGCGCGCATGGTCTCCATAGCGACCTACCATATCACAGAGTGGGGCAAATGTCAATAGAGTCGCGACCATCCGCGACCATTTTGTACCACAAATGTGCTAGGGAGTTGCGGGCGCTGGCGTGGACGTAGGAGGCTCCGCTGGAACAGGAGTCGGCGTGGACGTAGGCGGCGGCGTCGCGGTAGGACCTGGAGTCTCGCTGGGGATGGGGGTGGAAGTAGGCGTGGGGGTGGCCGTGTCCGTCGGTGCCGGCGTGGCCGTGAGTGTGGGATACTCTGCCGTCGTGGGGGATGGTGTGATAGTCGGGAACTCGGTAGCGGTGGGCGACGGCGCCATGGTAGGGGTCTCAGTCGGCGTATAGACGGGCGTAGGAGGCAGCGGCGGGAGGTACAGCGCCAGGCCCAGGTAGATGGTATAGCCGGGCAGGCAATTCGCCAGCCGGATGGCCTCAATATCTACGCCGAAGCGCTGCGATAGCGAGTAGAGCGTGTCCCCTACCTGCACGATGTACACCTCCCAGCCCAGAGGCGGCCCGCAGGGCTGAGTGGGAGTGGCGTAGAAGGAAGGGGGCAGGTACACTTGCTGGCCGGGGGTAATGGCCGGCGTCGTCAGGCAGTTGGCCTCCATCAGCGCCAGGGCAGTCGTGCCGGCCTGCCAGGCCAGGCTGGTGAGCGTGTCCTCCCCCTGTACGACGTAGACAAACCAGCCGGGCGGCGGTGGGCAAGCGGGGGCCAGGGCGGGGATGGATGGCCCGGGAGTAGTAGAAGCCGGCGGCAGAGCCGTGTCGGTGGCCACCGGTGGCGGAGAGGGGAGCAGTGTGGGATACGATACCGGCGTGGCGGTGGGCAGGAACGGCGTGAACGAGGGTGCTGCCGCCTCTTCGGTCGGAACTGGACGCCCGCCGGCAGCGTCCAGTTGGCTCAGCAGAAAACCGCCGATCAGCAGCCCTACGCTGATCAACGTAATGGCCACGCTCCCCAGCAGTTGCCCGATACCGGCGGGCTGGCCGGCGTTGGAGCGCTCTGGTTCACTCACGGTTGCCCCCCAGCCTCACCGGGCTTGCCCGCTGGCGGCCGGTCGCCTCCACCCTCGGGCGAGAGCGGCAGGATGAAACTGAACGTGCTGCCCACCTCCATCGCGCTCTCCACCCAGATGCGTCCCCCCTGCGCCTCCACCAACGACTTGGCAATGGACAGGCCCACCCCCGTGTCGCCCAACCCGGCGATGAGAGGATTGTCGGCCCGGTACAGGCGCTGGAAGACACGCCGTTGATCCTCCGGCACAATGCCCCCGCCCGTGTCGGTCACCGACATGAACAGGTGGTCGGGCAAGCCCTCGACCTGGTCCTCGTATCGTTCCAGCCGGGCACGCACCAGGATCTCGGTGCCAGACTTGGAGCATTGACATGCGTTGGACAGGAGATGCTGCACGATCTGGTACAGGCTATCCCGGTCCGCGCGGATGGGCGGGAGTTCAGACGGCATGTCCATCTGCACGGCCAGTTTGCGCTCGCTGAACTGCGAAGACAACGACATGATCGCGTCTTCGATGACGTTGATCAGGTCCACCGGCCCGGGCGAAAGCGAAATCTGTCCGGCATCTATGGCGGTGATCCTGATCAGGTCGTTGAGCAACCCTCCCATGCGCTCGATGTTGGCCCGCACCCGCTGCAAGAACTGGCGCTGCGTCTCGCCGAGGATGCCCACCGACTCGCTCGACAACAGGTCTATGTAGCCGATGATAGACGTCATCGGCGTGCGCAGTTCGTGGATCAGGGAGACCGGGACCTTGCCCTGGGCCGTCGCTTCGTCACTCGCCGGAGTGCCGTCCGGGCCGCCGCCGGGGGATGGCGCAGCCAGGCCCAGAACAATCTGCTCCTGTGCCTCCTCGAGTGCAGTCTGGACCTGGACCAGTTGGGTCTCCAGATCCCCTTTCGCCTGGGCGAGCTGCCCGGCCTTCTCCCTCCACTCCACCAGCTCGGCCTCCAGTGCTGCACGCGCGTCCGTCAGCGCGCGCATCTCCTCTTGCCAGACGGCGGTTTCGGTCATGGTCTGGCTCTGGTTTGTCGCTTCCCACTCGCGCAGGCGCAGTTTCGTGGCCAGTTCGTCAGCCCGAGTCTGCTGCTGCTCCAGCACGGACTCCAATTCCGTCACCCGTTCTGTCAAGCGGTGCGCCTCACCGAGTGCCCTCTGTAACTCGGCACTGCGGCCCGAGGCCTCACGGCGGGGAGCGCTCGCCAACGACACGGCAATCGCCGTCCCTACGGCCTGGCCAAGTTGCTCGTCGCGCGCCGTCCAGCGCTGCTGGGAGAACGGATTCCCGACCAGCATCACGCCCCGCAGCACACCTCCATTGACCAAAGGCAGGATGAGCAGCGGGCCTGGCCGCTCGAAGCCCAGGGCGCGGTACAACGCCGCGAGCGCGGCGTCCGGGCGCTGTGCCGGTGCGTGTTGCAGCCGCCCCGTCTGCACGGCGGTAGCCAACAGGGGATGCCTGGACAGCGGCAAGGTCGCCTCTTGCTGCGGGGGCAGCGTGCCGGGAGGATGCAGGGCGACGATGCGTACCCCCTTGGCCGGCCCGGCGGCAGGCAGGCCAATCGCCACCACGTCGGCCCCCAACGCGCGGGCGATGGAGGGGGTGACCGCTTTCAGCGCACCCTCGACCTCGTGGGGCGCGCCAGCGCGCCGGACCGCTTCCAGGATGCCCGCCATCTCCAGCGCGGCATCCCCTGCTCTGGCCGGGGACGCCTGTAACACCCGGCGATACACGAGGCCCGCCACCAGCGGCAGCGCGGCCAGGTTGGCCAGCCGCACCCAGCCGGCGATGTGGGAATCGGTAAACGGCACGGCGAACTGCAAGGCGTGGCCGGTGAGCCACAGGGCAAACAGGCAGGTCACCAGCCCCCAGTCTTCGCCGCGCCATACCACTCCGGCGATGAGGCCTGCCACCAGGACCAGAATGGCGGCAAACTCCCACACCAGGCCCTGCCAATACGCATTGTAGGCCACCATGCTCCGCACTTCGATCTGCAACCACCGGACGGCGAAGACCACGTAGACGCCCGCGGCCAGCAGGAGGGCCAGGAGCAACGCCATGACACTCGGGCGCGAGTGCTGCTCCAGGATCGGCAGGAAGGCCCACACGGCCAGCAGCAGCGTGGCTAGGTCGAGGAAACGTTCCAGGGGAGGCAACACGACGTTCGATGGCAGAACACCAGCGCGATCGAGCCCGGCGATAACCATCAACACGATGCGCGCGAAGGCAAAGCCCGCTCCCACCACCAATAGCCGGGTGGCAGTCCGCTCCTGGCGGTGGCGATTCCAGTGCCCGAACGCCATCCCCAGGATCAGTTGGATGGCGAACAGGGTGACCAGGTGATACACCAGGTCGCCGGGAGGAACGGTGATCAGTTCAACGAGTTCTCTCAAAAACATCATCGGCCGTTGGCCATTAGCGTGGTCCCGATCTGGCTCGATTGTACCTCAGAGTCAGTGGACGGTCAACTCCTAAAGCGGTCGTGGCTCCACCACGAGACGCCAGGAACCTGGCGCTGGCGCCTCGCTTCCCTGGGCCGGGCAGGCCTCGATCTGCAAGCCGGCGACCAGGGGCCGCCCCAGTTCGCCGACGCTAAGGGCATACCGCACGCCCGGCTCGGCATTGAAATCCGCGTACCCTGCTCCGTCCCGGGGCTTCAGGCCGGTCACGGCCCGGTCGGCTCCTCCGGTCCACACCAGCCAGACCTCCACGCCGGGCAACCCGGCCCCCCGTTCGTCCCTCACCACGACCTCGATGTGCGGCGTTTGCCCCGGCTGGCATACCTGCTCCTGCCTGGCCAGGTACAAGCGGGACAACAAGGAGGGCGTAGGACTGGGAAGAGGTGTGCTGCCAGGTGCAGAGGCAAGCGTGGGCGACGGCAATGCAGAGCCTGGTTGAGAGGTGGGGGTGTGAGTAGGGTCGAGGGTCGGCACAGCCGGAGGAGACGGGGTGGGAGGTACAGATGTGTGGACCGGCGTGGGGGTAGGGGCAGACAATGGCGTGTGGACAAGTACCGGTGGCGATGGCGCCGGCGTGTACAGATAGACCAGCATGGCCGGGGTACGCACGTCCAGTGCCTCCGCCAGCCCGGTCAGGCTGCGCAGCGTGTCTGCGGGCCGCCCGGCAGCGGCGTACTCTTCGATCAGCGCTCCGATCGCGCCGGCCACGTCCTCCTGCTCAAGCCCCTCCAGCCGCGCCCGAGCCCGGTCCAGGTTGCCGTCGGCAATGTACGAGAGGGCTACCAGGCGCACCCAGCCCTGGCGGTAGTCGGTGCGCAACAGGGCCGGGTACGTGTTGACGAGTTCGACGGGGTCAATGACCCAGGTGTACAACAGGCCCAGCGCAACCCCCAGCGCCAGGCCCACGATGAGGGTTACCGGGCGGGCCGGGAAACGGCTCACGGTCGTCCCTCCAGGTATGGCGCGAGCGACGGGGGGAGGGCCCCCAGTGCCCAGGCCAGGCGCGCCAGGCGGGTGATGTCCTCTGCGCTGCCGCCCACCTGGACCAGCCGCTCCGCCAGTTCGACCACGGGTGCGGCAGGCTTCTCCGCGTCCAGCAATACCAAGCGCTGGCGCGCCTGTTCCAGGTCCTTCTCCGCTTCGTAGGCCGTGGCGACCATCACGACGTAGTCGTCGCGATAATCCTGGCGCAGCACGCGTGGCGCAGTGTTGGTGTACTGCACCGGCCAGAGCCACCAACCGACGGCGAACCCCAACGCCAGCCCCACCATGACGCCAGCGCTGGCCCACGTGACCCATGTGCGTGCTCGGCTGTTCACTGCCTCCGGCTCCAGCATCAAGAAAAATGCGGCGCTTGGGGGCGCGTACCCCGCCCGTGGACGCCGCTGCGGACCTCGGTCCAACTATGAACCAACCAGGTGCCGGAGGTGGGAATCGAACCCACATGGGGGGAACCCACGCGATTTTGAGTCGCGCGCGTCTGCCTTTTCCGCCACTCCGGCTTGCTCAGAGTATACCAGAGAATGGGATTCTGGTCAACTGGTGCCCATCGCTCAGGGTGCTGCCTGCCCCCCTTCCTCCACTTCCGCCTCCTGGCACAGCCGGATGCCCTCCAGGGCGTTGGTCTCCTGGGGATCTATCTGGAGCGCTGCATTGAACAGGGGGTAGGATTTCTCGCATTCTGCCTTGTAAAAGTAGGCCAGCCCCAGCGTGTAAAAGTACTCGATACGGGGGCCCTCGACCCACCCGGTCTCCAATTGTGCCTCCACGCGCCCTTCGCTCTGCACCCGCAGTGACCCGGCGCTCAGGGGATCTCCGGTGAGGGTGTTGACTCCCTCAAACCAGCCCACGTACTCCTGGCCATAAGGGGGTCTGGGCACGCCCGCCAATGCGATGCTGTACTTGCCCGTCCGCGTGTAGAGCGCCACCGTGCCGTAGGCCCTGGTCCAGCCCTCGTTGCCCTCGTCGGTGGGCTTTAGCGTGGCCTGGAGCGTGTCCCGGCTGTTGACCGACGTGGACACAAATTCGCCGCGCATCACGACGTCTGGTGACGGTCCGCTGGTCTCGCGGTTCACATTCTCGACCGTCATGTAGAACGTATCTGCATTCTGGCGGGCGGCCACACAACTCAACGCGATGGCCGGCTCAAAGTACTCGATGGCCGACTCGTAATTCCGGCGCGACCAGTAATTGATCGCCAGGTACCCGAACGCTGGCGCATACTGGGGGTCCGCCTCCGTCGCCTTCTTCAGGTAAGTCTCCGCTCGCTCGAACTCCCCCATTTGCTGGTACGTCCTTCCCAACTCGCTCAGCGCCACGGCACTATTGGGCGCAATCTCGGTGGCCCGCTGGAAACCCTCCACCGCGGCTTCCAGGTTGCCCAACACGCGGTAGTCTCGCCCGACCGCGATGTGGATGTAGGCCAGGTTGGGATGAAGCGCCAGCGCTCGTTGATACTCCTCCACCGCCAGCGCATAACTGCCCTGGCGCTCCAGCACGTAGCCATAGTTGCGGTGTGCGTCTACGCTGCGGTCGTCCAGTTGCAGAGCCGTCTGGGCGGCCGTGACGGCATCCTCCCAGCGTATCGCGTCGGCGTAGGCCTCCGCCAGGTAGGCGTACCCCTCGGCGTAGGTGGGATCGAGTTCGATGGCCCGCTGGCAGGCGTCAATGGCCTCTGGAACGTTGCCGTTCCAGTCGTAGGCCATCCCCAGGACAGCCCAGGCACGCGCGTTCTCCGGCACCATCTGGACCGCCTGTTGCCCACGCCGCACCGCTTCCACCGTTCGATTTTCCAGGGCCAGCAGCCGCGTCAGGGGCATGTACATCAGCACGTCGTGCGGGTCGAGGGCGATGGCCTGCTCGTAGGCGAGGATGGCCTCCGCCAGTTTCCCCTGCAAGTACAATTCTTCAGCCTGGTAGGCGTAGGAAAGTGCCGAGCGCGTCGGCGTTGGGGTCGGGACGAAGGGGATCTCGATCTGTTCCTGTTTGATCATGGCGTAGACGTAAATGCCCGCACTGATCAGCAGCAGCAAGATTAACACGCGCACCGGGGATGAGCGACGTTTCTTTTTTCTCTCCAACGTAGGCCCGAGGTACATCTACTGGATTGCCTTTCGCAGGTGAGGTAGGCGTAATCATAGCATCTTCACGGCTTAAGTCAAGGTTGCCCCGCTCGTTGGTTGTGGTAGAATACTTCGATACACCCGCAATCCCAAACCCCGAGACCCAGGAGGCTTTTCTCATGCGCAACTTGATGGTCACCGGTGGGGCCGGCTTCATCGGCTCTAACTTTATACGCTATCTGCTGGACAAGTATGCCGACTACCACGTCGTCGTCTACGACAAACTGACCTACGCTGGGAACCTGGACAACCTCAAGGATGTGGCCGCGCGGTTCGCCGGCCGCTACGCTTTCGTGCAGGGTGACATCTGCGACGCGGCCACGGTGCGAGAGACGACCCGCACCCACCACGTGGACACGATCGTCAACTTCGCGGCAGAAAGCCACGTGGACAGGTCCATCATGGAGCCCGACGCCTTCATCAAGACAGACGTCTACGGCACCTACGTGCTGCTAGAGGCCACCCGCGAGTTGGGGCTGGAACGGTACCACCAAGTCTCGACAGATGAGACGTATGGCCACGTACCACAAGGGGCTTCGAAAGAGACCGACCCCGTCACCCCGCGCAGCCCTTATGCGGCCAGCAAGGCCAGCGGCGACCTGATGGTCAATGCCTACCACGTCACGTATGGCCTGCCGGTCACCATCACGCGCGGGGCAAACAACATCGGCCCCTACCAGTACCCCGAGAAAGTGGTGCCGCTGTTCGTAACCAATGCGATGGACAACCTGCCATTGCCTCTCTATGGCGACGGCTTGCAGGTACGCGACTACCAATACGTGTTGGACCACTGCGAGGCGATTGACCTGGTGCTGCACAAAGGGGAGATCGGTGACATCTACAACGTCGGCACCGGCACCGAGATGCCGAACATCGTGATGACCCACCTGATCCTGAGGCTGCTGAACAAACCAGAAAGCCTGATCCAGCCGGTAAGCGACCGGCCCGGCCACGACCGCCGCTACGCGCTGGACGTGACCAAGATCCGCGGGCTGGGCTGGGAGCCTGCCCACACCTGCGAGGAGGCAATCGAGAAGACGGTGCGTTGGTACGTGGACAACGAGTGGTGGTGGCGGCCGATCAAGAGCGGCGAGCATTATCAGGAATATTACAGGCAACAGTACGAGGGGCGGGAGATCAGGGAGTGGTGATCAGGCAGATATCTTTTCGCTTTTACTCCTGGGTTGCTTGTGGTATACTTACGTAACCACACATCCAATGGAGGCTCGTATGGACCACCTTCTCAGTCTGTCCGATCTGACGCCCGCTCAACTGCGGGGGCTGCTCACTCTGGCAGTCGAACTCAAGGAGGAATGGAAGGCCGGCGGAAATCGTCCTGTGCTCAAAGGCAAAACGCTAGGTATGATCTTCGAAAAGCCATCCCTACGTACACGGGTCTCCTTCGAGGTAGGGATGAATCAACTGGGCGGACATGCCCTGTCCCTCTTCCCCTTCGAGATCCAACTGGGAAAACGGGAAAGCGTGCCGGATGTGGCCCGCGTACTGTCCCGTTACGTAGATGGCGTCATGGCCCGCGTCTTCAACCACGCTGACCTGGTCACGCTGGCCGAGTATTCCCGCGTGCCCATCATCAATGGTCTCTCGGACTATAGCCATCCTTGCCAGGGCGTAGGTGATTTCCTCACCATCGTCGAGCGCCAGGGCTGGGACCTGCGAGGGAAGAAACTGGCCTTCATCGGCGACGGCAACAACGTGGCCGTCTCGCTGCTCTTCGGTGCGACCTTGCTGGGGATGGACTATGCCATTGCCGGACCGCCGGGCTACGAACTGCCGGCCGAGGCGTGGGCCTTGGGGCAGCAGTTCGCCGCTGCCAGCGGCAGCCACCTGCTGGCGACCCAAGACCCACACGAGGCAGCCGCCGGAGCGGACGTCATTTACACCGACGTGTGGACCTCGATGGGCCAGGAGGCCGAGACCGAGGCACGCCTCCGCATCTTCGCCCCGTACCAGGTCAACACGGCACTGGTCGCGCTTGCCAGGCCTGACGTCATCGCCATGCACTGCTTGCCGGCTCATCGGGGGCAAGAAATCACCGACGAGGTCTGCGACGGTCCGCACTCGGCGCTCTGGGATCAGGCTGAGAACCGCATGCACGCCCAGAAAGCCATCCTGGTAGAATTGATGGGATAACGTGGAAGGACATGGGAGTGGCTAGGAATCGCAGGTTTTTCGAAGAGGCGATACAGGAAGGGGCCAATGCGGCCTGGGACCAGGACTGGGACCGGGCGCTGCAGGCCTATCAGCGTGCACTGGCCGAGTTTCCCAACGACGTCAGTGCGCTCACCGGCCTGGGGCTGGCCTACTCCGGCAGAGGGCAGTTAGACTCTGCCCTGGAATCTTACCAGCGGGCCAGCAAACTGGCGCCGGACGATCCCGTGCTGTACGAGCACATCGGCAAGGCGCGGGAGCAGTTGGGACAGGGACAGAAAGCCGCTGCAGCCTATCTGGCCTCGGCTGAGCGCTATCTGAACCGACAGCAGGCTCCCCACCTGGCGTTGGAGCGCTGGCAGGATGCCGTGCGGGCCGATCCCGCTTGTCTCCAGGCGCACGTGCAATTGCTCAAGCACTACCATCGCCACGGCCAGGTGCGCGAAGCGGTGAAGGAATGCCTGACCCTGGCACGCATCTCCCAGGCCCTGGGGCAGCACGAGAACGCCATCCAGGCCTGCAACTATGCCCTGAAACTGGCTCCGCACGACCCTGAGGTGCTGGCGGCCCTCGATGACCTGCGGTATGGTGCACCGGCCGCCATCGAAGTGGGGGCCGGGGCTCCCCAGGCTAAGCCGGGGCTGTTCACCGCCCCAGGGGAGCCGGCCGGCCTGGGGCTGCTGGATTTTGAAATCACCCCGGTGGCCGAAAGCGAGGAGCGGGGCAGCCCAATTGAGATCACCCGCCAGAAAGCACTGGCCGATCTCGCCGAGAGCCTGTTTGAGGAGGAGGAGGCTACCGGACTGGCCGCTGTGACTTCTCGCCTCAGTAAAGCGCAGGTGGACGCCTTGATCGGTCGGGCCATTGATTGCCAGACCCGGGGAGTGACGGATGAGGCGATCTCTGCCTACGAGCAGGTGATCAGAGCAGGAACAGAGCGGCCGGCCGTGTACTTCAACCTCGGCCTGCTCTATCAGGAAAAGACGCGCTTCGACGCCGCCATCCCCCAATTCGAGCGGGCGGTGCCTGACGCCGATTACGCGCTGGGCAGCCACTTTGCGCTGGGCGAGTGCTATCGCGCCCAGGGGCGCATTGACCAGGCCCTGAAGCACTTTGTCGAGATGCTCAAAATCGTGGACCTGGCGACCATCCGGCACGAACAAGCAGATGACCTGCTCCAGCTCTACGAGGATCTGGCCGACCAAACCGTCACCAAGGGCGGGCGCGAGCAAGCACTGCAGTTCACGAACTCGTTGAGCGAGTTCTTTAGCGCGAAAGAATGGAAAGAACGGGTCGTTCAAGCACGCCGCCAACTTGATGTGCTGACCCAGGAAGGGCCAGTCTTGAGCCTGGCCGAGGTGTTGGATACTCCCAACTCAGGCGAAATCCTGGAATCGGTCATGCTGGGGCAGCAGTACGCTGACCAGGGCATGTACTACACGGCGCTGGAGGAATGCTACCACGCGCTTTCGTATGCCCCCACCTACCTGCCCGTACATCGGCAATTGGCCCAGGTCCTGATGACCATGGGGAAAACGGACGAGGCGGCGGCCAAACTCGTCGTCATTGCCAACACCTACCGCATGCGTGGCGAGACTCATCCAGCCGTGGCGTTGTATCGGCAGGCCTTGAAGTTGGCGCCGATGGATACCGGGGTACGGGCCAAGTTGATTGACCTGCTCACCAGCCAGGGGCAGATTGACGAGGCATTGGAGCACTATATGACGCTAGCCGACAGTTACTACCACCTGGCGCAGATAGATCAGGCACGCGAGACCTACCAGGAAGCGTTGCGGCTGGCGCACCGGGGCTCTCCCGAGCGCCACTGGAACGCCCGCATTCTACACAAGATCGGTGACATCTGTCTGCAGAGGGTGGACTGGAGGCGTGCCATTGAGGTCTACGAGCAGATCCGCAAACTTGCTCCTGACGACGAACGGGCTCGTTCAGCGCTGGTGGATCTTTACTATCGGCTCAACCGGCCGGAACTGGCGATCGCGGAACTCGATAGCCTGCTCAAGATCTACCACAAGAGTGGTAAGACCGAGTCCGTCTTCACCGTCCTGGACGACATGGTCCGCCAGCGACCTGACGACATCCCGCTGCGCACGCGCCTGGCACAGGCCCACCTGGACGCGGGCAACGCCGGGCAGGCCCTGGAGCACCTGGACAGGCTGGGGGATTTGCAGTTGGAGGCCAGGCGATACGAGGACGCCAGGGCCACCATCCGGGCCATCATCGCGCTCCAGCCACCCAACGTGGCGGAATATCAGCAACTGTTGGATCAACTCGACCAGCACACTGCCAACTGAAAACCGGGATCAGGGATTTGGATAGTGGCCGACCCTCTATGGTATCTGCAAAGACTCGACCGGATAGACGCCTTCGACATTCTGCTGGTGGCGTTTATATTCTTCTGGTTTTTATACCTGGTGCGCGGCACCCGGGCTGTGCCCCTGCTGCGTGGCGTGATCTTCCTGATCATCGTCGTCACCCTGCTGAGCAGCCTGACGCGGTTGCGCGCCTTTGGCTGGCTGACGCAACGGGCTCTCCCGGCGCTGCTCGTGGCGATTCCGGTCGTATTCCAGCAGGAACTGCGCCGGGCCCTGGAGCGGGTGGGGCGGGCCGGGACGTTGTTTGGCCGCGGGACGGGCAGCCACGCCGCCCTGGAACAGGCCCTGGCCGCAATCGCCCAGGCCTGCCGCATCCTTTCCGAGCGCCGGCAGGGTGCTCTCATCGTCCTGGAACGCGAGACAGGCCTGCAGGAGTTCGTGGACAGTGGTGTTCTGCTCGAGGCTGCTCTCACCTCCGACCTGTTGGTGACCATCTTCGACCCCCACACCATGCTGCACGATGGAGCGGTCATCGTGCGGCGTGGGCGGCTCCTGGCTGCGGCTTGCGTGCTCCCTCTTTCCTCAGCCTTCCTGGCCGACCGGCAATTGGGGTTGCGGCACCGGGCTGCGATCGGCGTGACGGAGGAGAGCGACGCCATCGCCGTCGTCGTTTCTGAGACGCGCGGTTCCATTTCCATCGCCCACAACGGTCGTATCATCCGCAATCTCGACGCCAAGCGGCTGGAAGCCGTGTTGCACGCGTTCTTCCAGCCTGTGCTGGAACGGGCATGGCCGCGCTGGAGTGCCCGGTTGCGACAGATGTTAGGGGGGGGCCAGTAGTGAAAGCGACAGTGCGCTGGATCATCAGCAATGTGCCCCTGATGGTGTTGTCGCTCATTCTGGCCCTGCTGGCCTGGATCGTGGCCGTAGAAGAAGAGGACCCCACCATCGAGGAACGCTACCCTCAAGCCATCCCGATCCAGCCATCTCAGCCGCCGGAGGGGATGGTCATCGTGGGGGACTTGAATGAGCAAGCACTCGTCACAGTCCGCGTCCCCAGGTCGGTCCGCAATTCTCTCAAGGTCGAGGATTTCACCGCCACGGTGGACTTGACGGGCCTGAACGCCGGAGTCCATCAGGTACCGGTTCAGGTCGCGTTGAACAAACAGCCTTCACGGGTCGTGCTGGTCGAACCCGCGTACGTCACACTGGAAGTAGAGCCGAAAGGAGAGCGAACGGTACCCGTGCGTATCCAGGTGGAAGGAGAGCCGGCCCTGGGCTATCTGATGCGGGCGCCAATTGCCGCGACGCGCCAGGTGACGGTGAGCGGCCCCAGCACCTACGTGGCCCAGGTGGCCGAGGCGGTGACCAAGGTCTCCGTGCAGGACGCCAAGACCGATATCGAGGGAGAGTTCAAGTTGCAGCTATGGGACAGCGACGGCCAGTCCGTTTCCAACGTCGCGTGGACGCCGGAAGCGGTCAAGGTACACGTCCCCATCGAATTGTCGGGGTACTACCGGGCGCTGGCGGTCAAAGTGGTACTCCAGGGCCAGATCGCTTCCGGCTACCACGTCACCAACATCTCCGTCGAGCCGCCTACCATCACCGTCTTCGGTGCCCCCGAGGTGATCGCTGCGCTCCCGGGCTTCATCGAAACCGTGCCCATAGATATTGAAGGAGCCCAGGCCAACGTGATCGAGCGCCCGGCCATCAATATGCCACCGAACGTCTCGGAGATTCCCGGCCAGCAACCGTTGCAGGTCGAGATCTCCGTTGAGCCCATTCAGAGCAGCCGGACGATGGAGGTCACGCCGGAATTGCAGGGCCTGGGGCCGAGCCTGACGGCCACCGTGTCGCCGGAGACCACCCAGGTCATCCTGAGCGGACCACTGCCTCTGCTGGAGACTCTGGAGCCTGACGACGTGCGCGTGGTCCTGAATCTGTTCGGGCTATCCCTTGGCACGCATCAGATCGAGCCACAGCCCTTGCAGGTGGTGGTGCCAGAAGGGATCACCGTTCAAAGCATTCTACCGGCCACGGTGCAGGTGGAGGTATTTTCCGCCCCAGTTCCCACACCGCCCGGCACCAGCCTCGTGCCGGGTATGGGATACAGCCGGGAAACCCCCGCTGAAGCGGGGCGTCCGTCGCACGCTGCACCACAAACCAGCCTCGTGCCGGGTACGGGATACGGCCGGAGGCCCGGCTTCAGCCGGGAAACCCCCGCTGAAGCGGGGCGTCCGTCGCACGCTGCACCACAAACCAGCCTCGGCCGGCGAGGAGAGCAGAGGATGATATGAGCACACCAATCGTAGCCCTGGTGGGCCGCCCGAACGTGGGCAAGTCCACCCTCTTCAACCGCATCATCGGGCAGCGGCTGGCCGTGGTGCACGATCGGCCGGGCACCACCCGCGACCGGCTGCACGCGCCTGCCGAGTGGAACGGCGTTACCTTCACCGTGGTGGATACCGGCGGCATCGAGATCTTGCCTGAGACCGTCGTGGCCGGGAGACGACCTGGCCCCGAACGGGTGTTGGCGCAGGATTCTGCCCCCTTCATTCCCCTGATGCGCGCCCAGGCCGAGCAGGCGATCCAGGACGCGGACGCCGTCATCTTCATCACCGATGCGGCCAGCGGCCTCACCGCCGGTGATTACGAAGTGGCCGACATCCTGCGCCGTGCTCATTGCCCCGTCTTCCTGGCGGCCAACAAGGCGGACAACTCCCGCCTGCACCAGGCTGCCTTGGAATTTTATGAGCTGGGCCTGGGGACGGTGTACCCGATCTCTGCCCTGCACGGCATCGGCGTGGCCGATCTGCTGGACGAGGTGGTCGGAGCGCTCACGCCTTTCCAGCCGGAGGCCGAAGACGAACAGGTCAAACTGGCCATCGTCGGCCGGCCCAACGTGGGCAAGTCCTCGCTCCTGAACCAGTTGCTCGGTGAGGAGCGGGCCATCGTCAGCCCGATCCCCGGCACCACGCGCGACGCCATTGACACGTACATGGAGTGGGAGGGCATCCCCATCACGCTGATTGATACGGCCGGCATCCGGCGACGGGGCAAGGTCGGGCGCGAGGTAGAGTACTATAGCGTGCTGCGGGCGCTGCGGGCCATCCAGCGGGCCGACGTCGCGTTGCTGGTGATAGATGGAGTCGAGGGAGTCACCGCCCAGGATGCGCACGTGGCCAGTTTCATCCTCGACGAGTGGGTCAGCGTGGTGGTGCTGGTCAACAAGTGGGACGCGGTGGAGAAGGACGCGCATACGATGGGAGAGTACACCAAATGGGTGCGTGAGACCCTGCGCTTCCTCGACTATGTGCCGGTGCTGTTCATCTCTGCGCTCACGGGGCAGCGGGTGCAGCAGGTGATACCGACGGCGCTGGCGGTGCAGGAGGCTCGCTCGCAGCGTATCTCCACCGGCAACCTCAACCGGCTGGTACAGGACGCGCTGGACCGCCACGCACCGCCCACCAAGCAAGGCCGGCCGCTCAAGGTCTACTATGTCAGCCAGCCCGAGGTGGACCCGCCGACCTTCGTCTTCCACGTCAACGATCCAGATATGGTGCATTTCAGTTACGAGCGCTACCTGGAGAACCAGTTGCGTAAGGCCTACAAATTCCCCGGCACCCCGCTGCGGTTGATCTTCCGGCAGCACACGGGGCGCGGAACAAGAGGCAAGCAGCAAGAGACAGGCAGCAGAAAGCAGGAGGAGTAAAGGAGGTCTGGAATGGCAGAGTGGTTTTTCTCATTAGAGAACTTCAAGTCTATCCGCCGGTTGGAACGGCTGGAAGGCCGCCCCATCACCCTTCTCCTTGGCCCCAACAACGCTGGAAAGACGTCTGTGCTCCAGGCCCTGCTCCTGCTCAAAGGAAGCCTGGCCTACCCTGAAACAGTCCTCTCCTTCCGCAATGACCTGGTAGACATGGGGAGTTTTCAAAATACAGTGACCCAAGGGCACGAAGAGGAAGGAATTGCCATCACACTGGGAGAAAGTGAGTCCTGGTTTCTTCGCTTGAGAGTGGACACGCGAGAGGGAACGCTCCAGATCCGGGAGAGCGAGATTGATGCAAGAGGGCTACACTTCGCCTACTCTCGCCCTCCCTTCTCAAAAGAGCCAACAGTAGAGTACACCGATGAACGCCGGCCTGGGAGAGGACAATTGAGGGAAGGAGAGACAGGGCTGGAAAGCCCCGAAGGACTCAGGGTCAGATGGCGAAGTTTCCTCCCCGAGGTCTTTGCTGGCTACCACCTTCCTTCACGCATCGGAGAGACCGCGCCCCGATGGTTCCTCGAATCCTTGCAGTATATTGGCCCTCTCCGCGTTTACCCTGAACGATCCTATTCTTCTCAGCCTCCCCCAGTGCTGGACGTGGGGATTGATGGGCGCTGGACTCCTCATTTGCTGCGCCAGGCTACTCAAGAGCAGCTGCAGGACCTGCGCCGCTGGCTGGGGCCGGAGCGATTTGGACTCATTCGAGACCTTCGTGCCCGTGATATAGAGGGTCTTAATTTTGTAGTAGAGGTGAACATTCAAGAGCGATGGGTCAACGAACAACTCGACGCATTCAGTGACGCAACTGCACCCGTGAATGTCCAGGAGCAGTGGGTCAACCTGCGCGATGTGGGATTCGGCATGTCGCAACTGCTTCCCATCGTGGTAGAGAGCGTCCTTGTACGTGGAAAACCATCCCCATACAAATCCACTCTGCTCCTGCTGGAACAACCCGAGATCCACCTCCATCCCAAAGCCCAGGCCGACCTGGGCACCTTTATCGCGGAGATGGCCCACAAGGGACGACACTACCTGATCGAGACACATAGCGAGTACCTGGTGATGCGGCTGGCGACGGAAGTCCGGCGTGGGAACCTATCGCCGGATGAT
>Ga0315294_10001085_pt1 | contig 29427 bp, 49 predicted proteins | sample YL17G13_40_MG_FD_203626 | JGI IMG/M metagenome (GOLD analysis project Ga0315294, IMG submission 203626) | Sediment microbial communities from Yellowstone Lake, YNP, Wyoming, USA - YL17G13_40 | ecosystem: Environmental > Aquatic > Freshwater > Lake > Sediment | place: USA: Wyoming | collected... | reverse complement strand
TCAAGATTCAAGTGTTCAACAATTTTTAAGTCAAAATTTAACACTCGTAAATTGATAAATAACTTAAGTACATACCAAACAGATTATAAAAAAACCCCTCTTCGGAGGGGTTTTTAAGTTTTAAAACTTTATTACAAAGTCCACAGAGACTGGTACTTCTTCTTCTTGATTCTCTTGAAAATCTAAGGTAATATCTTTAGATTCATTATTGAATATAAAACGACCTTGAGAACCTTCATTAATCTCCCATCCACCCATGTGGTTTTCTAATTGTTCGTACATGAAATCAATAATTTTCTTATCTAAATCTATTTGACCTTGAAAATCACCATATGCAAATCCATTACAGTCACCACTATCACCACCACCACTAAAATCAACATAACCTTCAGAAACATTTTTTTCGTGAAGTTGGTCAAAAAATGATAGGATTAATTCATATAATTCATTACTATAATTCTCTTTAATTTCTTCTATTGTATTTTCTGTCTGAGATTCTAATGTTGTGTATTGCCATTGCCAAGCATTTAAAGATAGTATACGTTCTTTACAATCAATATTAATTTTAATTGTCCCTCTATTATCACAGTCTGAGGTTTCTTGGTAGACATCATTTTCATCTAAAATATTTTTTAAGACATCGGATATTGCGTCATATAATTCTATTCTTGTACCATCATCACTGTATGCTTCTTCAGACATATAATCATATTCACACTCATCAGTGTAAACGTCAATATCAACTTCACTACTTCCGTGAGACATACAATAATATGAAAATAGTTTAAGGCTTTTTAATTGTTCTTCTGTTACTTTAGGTGTCATATTACTTTTAACTATAAATACTTCAATCTACGTTAATATCTAACGTTCTCATCATCCACATAGGTCTTTCTTTTGACTCCAAAGCCATTATCCATTCTTTAGCGCAAGGTAAATGGTTGTAACAATCCTCTTTAACATGTTGCTCTCCAATATAACGAGTGTAGACAATTTTATCTTCACTGTTGATGAATGACATACCAAATACCTTTTCCATTTCAAAAATACCTTCCGAATGGTGTCTGAACATACGATGATTAGAATGTCCGTACCAAGCCTTGGTTTCATCAAACCAATTGTGTATATTTATGTATTCTTCCCAGGTTCCCCCAAATTTTTTGGCTGAGGATTTTGCGTGAATAATAGGGTGCATAATATATTTTTAACTAAGTATAGGTGTTTTTCCCACTTGATAAATAAAAAATTAATTACTAATTTTATACAAAACAATTAAACATGGATAGAGAAGATATTATTAAAAGAATTATAAATCTTAGAGAAACTATTGACCCCGAAGATGATTTACCTTTACGTAAGGATGAAGACGAAAGCGAAAAAATTGACTTGGACATCCCGTCTTGTTGGAGTAACTTAAAGAACGATGAATACGCACCAGCATATGTAACAGTACCTAAAGTACCATCAGGCGTTTATGAAATTGGGTGGAATAGTAATCTACAAACATTTACACTTAAGAAACAACCGTTCAAAACAGATGAGTTGTATCACTTACCGTCTTATGAGATTATGGATATCTTAAAGGATATTGATAATTTTTGGAACCGAGTTGATGTATATAAAAAATATAATTTTATTCACAAAAGAGGTATCTTAATGTATGGTGAACCAGGTTGTGGAAAATCAGGTATTATCCAATTAATCTCACAACAAATCATTAAAAACGATGGTATTGTTATTAATATTAAAGATGAGGAAGATGTTGAAAGATTTACATCATTTATTGGTACCTTTAGAAAGATTGAACCCAATAGACCTTTAATTGTTTTATTGGAGGATATTGATTCATTGGCAGGTGAGGGTAGAAGTCAAACTGCAAGACTATTAAACATTTTAGATGGTGTTAAACAAATTGAAGGTGTTGTGTACATTGCAACAACTAACTATCCTGAGAAACTACAGGAACGTATCACTAATCGTCCGTCTCGTTTTGATAGAAGATATAAAGTTGAGTTACCTAATGAAGAGATTAGAAGGGCATACATTAATCACAAATTAAGTGAAGATGACTTGAAGAATGTTGATGTTGACCTATGGATTTCAAAAACTGATGGTATGTCATTATCACATTTAAAAGAGGTGGTTGTGTCTGTTATTGTTATGGGTAGAACATTTGAAGAGACCATAGATAATTTAGAGGGTATGAAAAAAGCCCCAAGTGCTCGTGGCGAAGGTAAAGTTGGGTTTGGGAAGTAATATTCCCTAACCCAATATATTTATCAATATGGAAAATACATCATTCGGTAATGATTACCAATTTGGGCATTGTCATTACTTCGCAAAATACCTAATAAAAGTATTTCAAGAGTTACTTCCTGATGAGGAAATTAACTACCATTTAATTTTAGCGGAAAGACTTGATAATGATAATGAAAACATTGATGATGTATTAGTTCATGCTTATCTTAAAGTTGGCGACTACTTAATTGATTCGGAAGGTGTACATTCTATTGATATTGCTTCAGAACGAGAAAAAGAGTGGGCCGACAGAGAAATGGATTTAACTCCTGACGGATATGACTTCTCAACTTGGGAAGAAAGTAGGGATAATATCCCTGAAATGTTCTTTAACGGATTCTGTTCAACCAAACAAATAAAACAGGATGTTATTGATTTTGTTAAACGACAAGATGTCCAAGAAATTATTCAAAAATTAAAATAAATTTACTATCTTTGCACCATGACACATAGTATAGAAAATGGTGATAAGTCAAGAAATGGGAATAAGTTAGAAACTTATTTTATGGAAAAGACTGGTCTAAAAAAATTCACCAAAAAACAAAAACCTAGTTTTGTAAATTCACACAATAATAAACAAATCATTGACTTTGATTTTCACACAAAGATTGATGGTGTTGATATCTATATTGATTTGACTACTACATACCGAAGTGATAGATTAAAACAAAAGGCGTATAATGCGCTTATGTATAAGAACAACTTCAACACACCTTGTAAATTCTACATGGCGGTTGGCAAGTTAGTTGAAGACGGTAAGACAAAGAACCCAATTTTAGTCGAGGGTATTGATGGGGTTATTTTAGTTGATGATTTAATTAATATGATTAACTAATATATTTATAATTATGAAACTTAAAATAACCGAACAACAACTGCACAGTATCAACGAGTTCCTTGCAGAAAAGAAGGCTTTCTTTAAATATTGGGATAGATTTGGGGGTAAGATTGATGATAATTTTTATATGTTATTTGGTTTTGAAGGAACTCGAGCTCCTGAGTTAAGAGTTGGTAAAGGTAAAATTACTTATTATGATTTATTAGGTTTTCTAAGAGAATGGTTAGGTGAATCCAAATCAATTAAGTTAACCGAAGAATTATTAAAAGGTACTCATCGTGTTGTTGGTCCTCCTTATGGTGGTTATGATTATACATTTACAGTATCTGAAATACAAGAAAAAGAACCAAACCAATTTACTACAACAGTACTTATTGACGATGTTGAGGGTGAAGTTGAACTAGTTATGGTTGGAGGTGAGATTTTAAAATTGGTTAACGCTAGAAATAATGAAGATATTGGTTGGGAGATTGAAAATGAAATCCAGGACTGTACTGATGAATATCTTTCAAGAGAGGTAACAAGTCGTACAGGAATTGTTATTGTGTTTAACGATATTGATTTTACTAGCGGAGAGAAATAATTATCTTTGTTGTCTTCGTTCCCAATCAGTTCTACCTGAACTGCCAGGTTTCATCTTACTTAAATTTTCTTCCCAATCAAATATTACGTCACCGTCAGCATTATATATAATTGCTTGGTAATTATCTTCTTTAATTGGTAACTTACTAAATGGTATTAATTTTGTGATTGTTCTTCTAACGTGAAAATCTATTAAATATAGTGGGTCGACCATATCATAAAGAGAATCTTCAGATTCGGGATTAACTTTTAAATAAATTTTAAATATAAGATATGGCTGGTGTTCACCAGCAATTGACACATCAATATGGTCAACGTCAGTGTACACCGATAGTATAAGATTTGAATTAACAATCTTATTTAAAGCAGATATTTCTTGTTCTATTGTCATTATACAATGTCAGATGATTCTATTAATGTATATGTAAATGAATTTCCGTGAATACCCTTGGACTTATTACATATAGACATAAATATTTCAAAATCTTTTATATTTGCAAATACTTGACAACCTTCTGACCAGTTCTCAACAAATGTTGAAGTCCCTGTTGCAGAACTACGGTGAATGTTAATACCAAAAACACCTTCTTGAATAATATTCTCATCGTATTGCATGTCTTTATCTTTATCACGATAAACTTTGACATTCTTAGTTTGTCTAAGAGCTTCATACTTTCCTTGGTGTAAACCAATTGTATGTGAACCACGATATTGACCTTCCACTAATCTAGCAACTCCGTTAGCGTTGTGATACTCCAACATTGCTTTTTTACCTGGGTCTGTAGTACATGACCATTGATGGAATTTCCATTCCCCATTCTCTTTATACGATACTGTCATAGTATCATCGAATACGTTTGTAACTTTGTCACCCGTTGACGATTTTCTAACCCCAACGATATTAACATCAAATCCTTTGTTTTTATCGTCATTAAACCAAACATAACCTTTAGATTTAACCGCCGACTCAACCTGTTCTTTTGTGTAACTCATTTTTTAAAATTTATTTTGTTTATTTACTAAATAAATATCAGTTTAACTTTGTAATATATGGTAATTCATAATATTTAATGTATATTTGAAAAAATAATGGAATACGAATACGACGAATACGACGACTTTGGTGACCACTCAATCACCTGTTTTGGGGTTTAAAAAATAACATAAACGGTTGTGGTATATATTTATATCATAGATGATGAAGAATGCTTATATTTCTGAGGTTGAAAAGGTGGTAAAACAAATACTACCTAAATTTGTTGAGAGATTTAATACTCAGCACAACTTCGAACTACCTAAATTTGAAATTGACCTTAGTGGGTGGCCAAACAATATTTGGAATCACATGAGAGGTGAAGATGAAGCAATTAGTTTTAATACCGTTTTTGCTAAAGTTAAAGTTGATGTTAAAGATGGACGTTTAGGTAGACTAAAAAAATTATTAAAACTTGTTATAGAACAATCTCTTAGTAGTATAGGTTACAATTACGGTGAGGTTTACATTGAGTTTGACAAAGAGTTAATTCAAGAAGAAACAAACTCAACTGATAGATTAAAAAGTATTATCACTAAATTAATTAGTGATAAACCTACACACCAAGGGTCTTATACAATGCCATACTCGGATAATGATGATATGGTTGATTGGTATGTGGAATACGTGGTTAAAAATGTTGAATTATGGAAACCAAATGAACGTGAACTTATAGGTTGTGATGAAGATACTTTATATACTGGTACTGTATACATTAATGTAATCAGAATCTTAGTAGGGTTTGAAGTGACTGACGAATGGGAACGAGGCCACGGTGAAGATGATTTACCTAGTTGGTGTTGGGACGATGTTAAAGAAAGTATTATGAATACTATTGAACAAATGTTACCACAAATATGTGTTGATGTGGATTTAAGTTTTAAAGTTAATTATGAGTAGAGTAAAAAAAATACAAGAATTAATAGAACAACATGGGTTAACTGACGCGTCTAAAATAACGGGTTTACCAAGATATGAATTGGTTAGGATTACTGATTACCCAATCAATCATGAAATTGCTAATATGTTACTTTGGGATTTAAAGTATGACAATCTATTACCTACTGTTTATAAAAATTGTGAAATAAGTATAGATAGTTTTGATGGTGTATTTTATTGGTATTATAAAGGGGGTAACGATGAAAAAATGTCAACCATGGCGACACCATTTTGGGATGGTAGTACTACAACTCCTGTAGAGTCTGTTGAATATGAAATAGATGGAAATGAAATCGATGGTAATTATTACAATGACTTGAAAAGCCGAAGTGAATTTGATAGTATTGAAGATTTATTAACTTGGTATAAACATTTTTATTTACCAAAAGTTTATAATCTAATATTAGGTAATTTAGAAAAATTTAGAGATTTATCTAAACATAAAGACCTCTAACCCTTAACATACCTGAAGAGTCTCTTAATTCAATTACAGGTTCTAAGTCTACAGTAATAAATACAGTAGTATCGTCCTCCAATTCAATAATACCGTTGTCGTCATCTTCGTCAACAACTTCATCTGTAAAAAAAACTAATGATTGTGAATTATCAGAAAGTTTAAGATAAGTTTCAATATTAATAACTTTTGGTTGTTCCATATTGTTAAACAAATCTCTAAATTTACTATTCCAAGATAATACAAAGAAATATTCTAATTTAATAGAATCATTAGTTGCAATATCTCCATTACCGTCACAATCATAACAATCAACACTACCAGTACCATCACATGAGTTACACTCAACAGTCCCATCACCACCACAATCATGACAACTTACTTGTCCGCCACCTTGACACTCATCGCAAGCGTTACCTTCCTCATCTTCACCTGAACCACCACAATCATCACACTGAACCTCAAATGAACCATCACATTCATCACATCTTATGTAGGAATCTCCCATACAATCTTCACAACCATTTTGGCCAGCACCTTCACAGGAGGTACATTCAACATTTGGGTCATGCTCTAGTATTGTGGCTATTGACACCCCAAATAAATTTGATTTTATAATATCATACGCCACACTAATATCTTTACCTTTTTTTTCTTGAGGTATAAGGAAACTGAGATAAGCTAAATCTTCTCCTGATATTCTACTACCAAATAACTCACTGATGAATTTATTCTGTCTTAATGTACCAAATACAATACCAGGATGTAAACCATTTTTATAAGATAATGATAATTTTTTAACTAATGATAATAATTTTACTTTTTCCATTTTAACTAATTTTTGTTACTGAACTATGGTCATAATTAACATCAGTTGTTTCACCGTCATAGTAATCAACATCAACTTCTCTACCATCAGTATAATCAAGCCATCCTTCACCTTCGGCCATCTGACCTGTTGGTATGACTAAACTTTTATCATATGAAACTATTGTATGCCTATATGTTCTTCTAACTTGTTCACTTCTATGTTCGTCAATATCAAATTCGTAAAGACCAAATGACGGTCTTTTAATTTCACCATTAGGTTTTTGTGTTGAGAAATCATAACTACTATTTAAACGTAATGTTGCAACAATATAGTTTTGGTCAACAGGAAAAGTTAATTCTACTCCAACAATTTGTGATGCTTCGTCACAATTATTCGATAAATTATAATCATCCATTTGAGGGGATAAATCGTTAGTTATTGATATAAAACTTTTAAGTAAGTAAAATAACTGAGTATTGCCGATGTTTTCTAATTTTGACTTTTCCATTTTTATAAATATAATAATATAATAAAATTAATTTTCAACAATACTAACCGCGTTTAAATCATAACGTTTGTTTAACCACTCAAGTACTAATTGAGGTGCGAATATATCACCAAATAAATCTACAATTTTTTTATAAATGTAAGTATCCATTTCAATTAAAGGATATGTTGAAGACTCATAAGGAGATGTAACACCAACAACCTCTTCATAGTCTTCAGGTGTTCCGTAGTATGAGAATACAAATTCATAATCAGAATCCATATCCATATCCTCACCATCATTAGTGTATTCATAAAAAAACTCTCTAACACTAGAACCATAACCTGTTCTGTGTTCGTTGGCGTATTTTAATTCACCTTGTGAATCCAAGTAGTTGAATAGTAGTTTTCTGAATTTATCCTCGTTTATTTTAACGTCCATATTGATAAATACTTTTAAATAGGTATTTATTGTGATATGAGAGAAATTATTAAAAACGTGTTATCTGAGGCTATGGGGGTACCAAACAACATAGTTAACGTTGCTCATGAGATTTACAAGAAGGCCATTGATTCTATTGATGACGATATGACTTTTGAAGATTTGGATGGGTATAATATAGATTTAAATGGTGATTATGATATTGCTGATTTAACTATAAAAAAAATTGAGATTAATTTTGATATGAGGGAAGGTGATGAGATTGTAATTGCTGGTATGGCAACTCCCGATGATTTTGAAGTTACTAAAAAATACAATATTAAATCCACTCAACCAAAAAAAGAATTTAAAATACAATTTGTTATTGTAGCGCCTGAAAATGTTACAGGTTCCGATATTAAAAAATTAATGTATGACGATAGGATTGAATTTGTTAGTTCAATATCCCATGAGTTAAAACACAAATACGATTCATTCAAAAAACCTAAAGGGACCATGAAACAAAGGTCTGAGTATTTAACTTATATTAAAAATAATTTTGCGACTATTACCCCGTTAAATAAATTTATTCATAATTTATATTATACACATATGGTTGAAAATTTAGTTAGACCATCGGAGTTTGCTGGTGCTATTGTTGCTGCGGGAATAACCAAAAAAGAATTTTATGACTTTTTAATGGATAATCGAACTTATAAGAGGTTAGTAGAGATAAGAGATTTTACGTATGATAAATTAAGAGAAGATTTAAAAAATGATATGTCAAAAATTCTTGAAATTTTTAAGATAAATAATATTGAATATCTTGGATTATCTGAAGACCAAATTATTGACAAAACCTTACAATTATTTTTTCTTAATCTTAAAAATTGGAAGGCGGAAATGTTTCATAAAATGTTATCAACTAATTTTCTTGAATCACTTATGGGATTTTCGAGTGAAAAAGATAGGTTTTTTCAAAAGTATATTAAAAATTTAGAAAAATTTGACGATAACTACAAAAAATATTTTGAATATGAAGAAAAAATGTTTAACTTTGTGGCTATCAAGATGATTAAGAAAATTGGTAAACTATACGATATGACAAAGAATGTAAAAACAGAATCAATTATTAATTGGGAACTTTGGCAAAAAATAAAAGGTGAGAGCTCTAAGATAGTTACTGAGTTGAAATATCCAACCCCCAAAGTACAAAAACAAACAACAAAACCTAAAAAACCTTCAAAATAACTCGAAGGTTTTTTTTATTCCAAAATTTTTCGTATCTTTGTACTATGATTGATAATATAAAGATAATTAAGACCCTACTTAACTTCGAGAAAGAAGGTGACTTCTATATGCTTTATGTGTTTAAAAGAAAGAAAGACCAACCTGAAGGAGAACGAGACAACCACCAATCGGTTAGAACTATTAAAACTTATTGTGTTGATAGTGTTGAGTACCTTGAGAAAAGATATGATGAAATCAAACAACTATGTGAGATATTCAACGCAAGGGCTTACATCCACGTACAGAAACAAAACCATAGTGATGTTTCATTAGATATGATGGTGTCACTCGCCGAGAGAATCAAGAATGGTGTTAAGAATCAGAAAGGTTTGTTTGACAGTGTTGTTGGTCAAATCAAAACTAATGAGAAGAGATGGGTTATTGATATTGATAATGTATCGATTGATGGTTTTAGTCATGATAAGTATTACATCTCTATGAGAGAGTATATTAATGAGTTACAACTTGAAGCTGGTAAAGAACAAGGAATGACTTTTATTAAAACTAAGAGTGGATTCCATATTATTACTCAACCATTTAACGTTATGAAGTTTAAAGAAAAATATCCTGACGTAGACATTCAAAAGAAAAATCCAACAGTTTTATATATACCTTAATTTAAAAAAAATATGCAAACATTAGTATTCAACACAACACTTAAAAATGTTGTTTTATTCGCAGGACCAAGAGGTAATGGTGGAAGTATCGAACGTTTTGACAATGTATCTACCGTAAAAATTCAAGACGGATTTTACGAAGTAATGCAAAAAACAAACGAGGACACAAACCAAGCGATTCCAGTTATGAGACTTCCAATTTCAAACACAAATATGGTTATCGCAAGATAATTTAATTCTGATGTGTTCATTTAAAAATAGAGTTATAAAAAAAAAATAAGATATGAGTTTATTTACTATGTTTGAGGTGGGTGGAAAAGTTAGAGATGAGATTTTAGGACTTCAATCCAAAGACGTGGACTATGTTGCAGTCCCGAGTGATATTTTATTGGAAAAATACAAAAGTGCTCATGAGATGTTTATCATCTTAGAGACATATCTTACTAATGAGAAGTTTGAGATTTTCTTGTCAACACCTGATTGTTTCACCGTTAGAGCTAAGTTCCCTAAAGACCACAAGTATCAGGGGGTTGCAGACTTCGTAATGGCTCGAAAAGAGATTGGGTATTTGGAAGGTACAAGAACTCCTATTGTAGTACCAGGGACTTTATATGATGATTTGGAGAGACGTGACTTTACTTTAAATGCTCTAGCTAAAGATGATGATGGTAACATTATTGATTTTTTTAATGGTCGTAAAGATTTAGAGGATGGTATCTTAAGAACTCCATTAGATACTAATATTACATTTAATGATGACCCACTTCGTGTTTTAAGAGCCGTTCGTTTCGCAATCACTAAAGGTTTTAGTTTGAAGTTATTAGATTACTATATCAACAACTACGACTATGAAAGTAAGATGAATGTTGTTTCTTCTGAGAGAATCCGTGAAGAATTGTATAAGTGTTTCAAACACGATACCATGAACACTTTGGATACTTTAAACGATTACCCATCACTTAAAAGATATATCTTTGAGAACAAATTAATGTGGTTAAAACCAACAATGGAACAATAATAACAAGACAATTTAAAAAGAAAAGTTATGAAAAAAACAATCACAATGGTATTACTAGTAAGTAGCTTACTAAGTTTTACAAATGTAAAGGGACAATCCTTTAACAAAGAAACAAATTACAAACTGCAAATCAGTCCAACTTTACTAGGAGCAATTGCTGGTGGAGGATTTATTGTTGCAGGAATATTAACTACTCCAGAAAAAAAATGGGTTGCGGACAATGTAAGTAATTCATCAACCTTTTATGGACAACAAGGACATTGGGAAAAGCAAAAGTTATGGGAATCACAAAGTAGAATGGCGGCAATTATATCTGGGGTATTAATAATGTCAGTAACCATTACTTTAAACTTTTAAACCGATGTAAGTAACAGGGGGAATGTTATTTTGATTTACCTAAGTGGGAGGGTGTACAAGATGATTTTGAAATGGTTGTGAAACGTGACAAAATTTATATTTGGAAGTTTCCCAAAAATTATCTATTATTATAAAAATTATTAATAAAAACATGAATATGACTGAAGAAGAATTTGAAGATTGGCAAGCGGTTAGTTACCGAATGGATAACGAAGGAATTGATTATTGTTTTGAACACTACTCAAGTTTCGAGGAAATTAAAGATGAAGAATTCCATAAATTAAGGTTGGAGTTCTTAGATAGTATGAAAAAAATACGAGAATACGTTAAAGATAAAATTGGGAATTATGAAGAAGATTATGACAACGACGGATTTTAATGAAAAATATAAAGAGTATCTTGAGGAAGGCCATTACGGATTAGATATTGGATATCCCGCAATTATCATGTACCTTGACGATATGTTTCAAGGACTTGTAGTTATACCAGGATTTAAATACAGTCAAATTAAATTGAAGTTTAACATGTGTAGATTCTACAGTAATTTACATGAGATTATGCCAAATTTTGGTGGTAAGATAGGGGATATTATCGAAAAAGATATTAACTTTATGGCACGAATTGAAGACGAAGTTTATAAACGTTTAAAAGAAAAAGATTAAAAGTTATGTTAGAAGTTAGTAAGTTTATGTTAAATCTATTCGCAGCGATTGGGGCAATTAAAGTGGGTAGTATTGGTATTAGTATGATTGAGGAAGACAATGGAAATTTTTTACTTGGTGTAATAATCACAAGTTTAATTGTTTTATACATCTCAATGTCGACATACATTGTGTCAAAAAAATTATCCAAGGATAGTGATAATAAAAATATAATTTTATAAAAATAAAAATAGATGAAAAAAATAATTATATTAATTGTGGTTACGATGATGATATTAGTCTCTTGTACCGAAAACAGTCGGGTAAAGAACTTTGGTGGTGAAGGAACTATCAACTTACCTCAAGGACGTAAACTAGTAAATGTAACTTGGAAAGAAACTGAAATTTGGTATCTGACAAGACCAATGGATACTAGTGATGTTGCTCAAACGTATACATTTCAAGAGGAATCATCTTGGGGTGTGATGGAAGGAACATATAATATTGTTGAAACAAAGTAATTTAAAAAACAAAAACCCCCTTAATTGGGGGTTTTTTTATAATGTCTTTGGCGGTAGAGGTGGGTCTAATAAGAATTTATCGTTAACCCAATTCCTTAATTCGTTCTCAACAAAGAACTCTGGTACTTCTTCATCATCAGGCTTTGAGTCGGCTAAATCTGAAATATATTTAGCAAATTTAACTTTATACTTATCATCCATCATGGTCATTAAACCATCAGATATAAAAAATATTCTTGAGAAAGGGTCTTCTAACCCTAATTCACCTTCTGCGAAGTTAAACGCTTTTAAAATTGTTTTACCCCACCATGTTTTATACGATTCGGTTTCAGTTAGTGTTGGTCTCATTATTTTGTTAATTGCTCTTATTGACGATGCAATAAATCCACCAATTGCCATCTGAGGTATGAACCATGGGAATATTCTCATGATTGCTTTAAAACCTCCTTCACCAACATGTTTTGCTAATCTCATTTTTGTCGCTGCTTGAACCAATGACCTTAATTGACCAAATGTGATTTTACCTTGAGCCTTACAAAACTTTTTAGCCGTACATATATTATCAATAACGGTTCTTGAAGGTTCAATGTTCTCTAATATTGAATTGTATTGTGATTCTGTAATAATAAGTTTCATATAATTACCAAGTTTTACACGCCCAATATCTTGCTTTCCATCTTGGGCCTGGTGTCTCACAATGATGACGAGCTCTAAATGATTTTCTTCTTGCTGGGTTATTCTTTTTTATTACCATTCTTTTTCCTTTGGCTGATTTACCACCAAACCCAAAATTTACTTTAACAACATTACCTTTGTCGTTTTTAACATAAACTTTAGATTTCTTTACATCACCTTGCATTATCTTACCTAATTGAACTTTACGTCCTTGGTATTCTGCTTCCGTTAATAAGTCAGTAACTTTAAATTCAGTCTCCTCGACTGACCCATAAAAACTATCAACCATTTCTTTTAGGTTAAACAGTTTATTGTATTGTGATTCTGTAATTATGAATTTCATTTTTCGTAATGTGTCATTGTTGGTTTATTTCCTGTACCTACTTTAGGGTCTTTCTTTTCAGCTCTACGTTTTTGTTGGGTCATTGCTTTTTTTTCATCTTTATCATATGAAGACGCCACCTTTGGTGTTTCAGATGAAACTTTTTTTGAGGGACGACATTTTGGATATGATTTCCCATCAGCGTCTTTTCTTCCACAAGGAGGATGTTTTCCGTCAACTTTTTTACTTACATCAACCCATTTTTCTTTAAACCAATTTCTTAAATCTTCATTAACATTTTCGTTTTTTGGTTTAATACCTTTTTTCTTCATATTGATTGCGATTGCTGCTTGTTGTGCGGGACTTGAAGCCTCATTAAATTCCTCGGATTCATTAGCCGATTTTTTTTTCCAACCACCACCGTGTTTCTTATACCACTTAGCAGCAAACCCATTGGCATAAGCACTTGGGTAAACTTTATATTTAGATTTGGCCGCAGCCTTAGCTCTTGACCAAAGGGACGGGTTTGTTGGTTTATTCTCACCTTCGTTAATTGGTTCAGAAGTATTTAAACCATCAAGTAGTTTCTCGTATTGAGTTTCTGTTATTATTAATTTCATAATTTGGTTGATTAGTTAAAGTAACCTTTTCATATTCATAAATATACGGATATTTATAAATCAAACAGTATAAACATGAATAATCAAAAAGCATTAGAGATTTTAAATAGATTCAACGAAGATGGGTGGGATGAGATGCAACCATTCTTTGGTGATTTTATGACATTCTATAACTATATGAAAAAAAATGAGTTATCAAATAGCCTTAATCTTAATGATATACCTGATGAATTTTTAAATGGATTACTATTAGCCAAATTACAAGAGAACCCTGAGGAGACCATTAAATACATCATAGAAAATTATTTAACAGATGTTGAAATTAGAAATGGTGAGTACTGGTTAAAACTTAGTGATAGAGAAGATTTATCAAAATTATTTAGAGATAGTAGTCGTGATTATAGTGCTCGTAACGCGGCTAAAGCCGTTTTAGGTGAAGAAGGATATGAACCATATTGGGACACAAGTGATGATGTTTATAGAGATGTTATTGAGGATTTAAATGATAAGAATACAAAATACTTAGGTGAGTATATAGTTAAAAGTCTTGAAGGGCAAACATTCTCAACTGAAGAATACGATGATGATTTTTTTATGAGGATAGCAGATGAAAACGGTAATTTTACTATCACACCTGAAAATGTTGGGGAATTAATTGGTGATGAAGAATCTATGAATCGTATGATGGAAGATGATTTAGGTGACTTAAAAAATGAATTACATTTGATACACAATAATGCTTATAATTCTGCGTATATTGATGAACTTTGGGAAGATGTTATGAGTGAGTTATCAAGATATTTTGAAGGTCGATTTATTGATGAGTCTCGTAAAGTTGGTGAAAAAACTATCTATGTCCCATATATTAAAATTAGAGATTTAAAATTTGATATTCAAAGGTTTTTAGAAGAAAATGTTGATGGTAGTTATAATGAGTCTACTATGGAATATTACGGTAGTTACGAGGATATGTTAGAAGGTATGATGGATAACGACATTTATGAATATCTTGATTTTAGAGTTCCTGACTATGCTGATTTTACTAAAGTTAGGGATTATATTAATCAGATGTTAGGTGATTATATTTAATTGACAATTTATAATTTAATCACTATTATTATTTTAAAATTAATAAAATGAGTGAAGAAATTAAAATTGAAAGAGAGAAAACTCCAAAAAAAACTCAGAACAATCCTGTTCTAGATGTTACCAATAGAGAGGGTAAAAGAAAATACTACAAACCAAAAAAGAAAAAAGTTGTTGAATCACCAACACTTGTAGTTGAAAATGAAATTCGTCAAGCTAAGATGAAAGATTTTACAAAAAAATATCAAAAGGATATCAAACCTGATTATCTTAAAGATATGCCAAATCAAAAATTACATAAGAATGTTAGTTTCTTTAAATCAGGGGTAAGAATTATTGCTTGTGTTTGTGGATTAGTTGGTAAATTTGAATTAGCATTTACACTATTAGGTGTTGCCGAGATTGTTGGTATTTACGAAGAAATGGTATAAGTAATTCAGATTAATTTTGTATCTTTGTACTATGGATAGAGAAATAGTATATTTGATTACATGGTTAATTACTTGGAGTGACTTCAAATCAAAAGAAGTCGTTCGAATCATTTTTACTAACGAAAAAGAGTTGGTTAATAAACCTATTTATAAAACAGAAACAACAAAAACTGTTGAGGTTATAGGTTCCGTTAAGTCTAAAAAAAATGAACTACAAGAGGCGTTAGACATCCTAAAAGCTAAGAAGAATAAAACGGTTAAAGATAAAAATTCTATCGGTGTTCTTGAGGCAGTCTTGAATAATTATCGTTAACAATATCATAATGTTTGGATAATTATATTATCAGTATTTAAGAATACTTATTGCTATGGAATTATCAAATTTATTATCAATAGTCATTCCTTGTAAAAATGAGGGATATGTTATTGATATGTTGTTAGACATCTTAAATTCTCAAAAAGGGATTGAAGATGTTAATGTTATTGTATCAGATTCATCAGATGATGGGATGACACGGGAACTTCTTGAAGAAAGAATCCATGATAAATTTAATTTGTATGTTATTACAGGTGGGTTACCGTCTAAAGCAAGAAACAACGGTATGTCATTAGTTGAGACACCTTATGTTTTATTTATGGATTCCGATATGTTTATTTTAGATACTAATTTATTAGTTGATTCGGTTAAATTAATCAACACCCAAGACTTTGATTTAGTTACCTGTAAGATTAGAAGTACAACAGGTGAGTACAATTATGTTTATCGAGTATTTGATATCATCCAAAGGATATCAAAAATATTTTCACCATTCTGTTTAGGTGGGTTCATGTTGTTTAGAGTTGACACCTTCAAAAAGTTAGGTGGGTTCGACGAATCAATTAAAGTTGCTGAAGACTATATGATATCAAAACAAATCAAACGTGATAAGTTTAAAATACATAAGTCAATTGTGTTCACATCACCAAGGAGATTCCAAAGTAAGGGGTTATGGTATATGTTGAAATTAATGATTGGGTCATTCTTTAACAAGAACAATAAAAAATATTTTGAAGAAGACAAAGATTATTGGATATGAAATGGAGAACAATAATTATGAGTGACCTACATTTAGGGTCAAGACAATCACAAACAACAAAGATATTAGAATTTCTTAAAGATAATGAATCAGACACACTAATTTTAAATGGAGATATTATCGATGGTTGGGCACTAAAGAATAGTGGTAAATGGAAAACGAATTGTACTAAAATATTCAGGAAGTTTATGAAACGTTCTGAACAGGGAACCAAAGTTGTTTGGTTAAGAGGTAATCACGATGACTTCCTAAAACCATTTGTACCTTTTACATTAAGTAACATAGAAATTGTTAGAAAGTATGTTCACATTGGTGCTGACGGAAGAAGTTATTTCTGTTTCCATGGTGATGTATTAGACTTTGTTGTGATGAAAGTTAGATGGTTAGCAGTAATTGGTGGATGGTCATATGATTTTGTAATTAAGATTAATACAATCTATAATTACGTTAGACGTAAATTAAATCTACCGTATCATTCATTGGCAAACACAATTAAACAAAGTGTTAAAGGGGCAATTAATTTTATCTCTGACTTTGAAGATAACGCTAAAGCTATGACTTTTCAAAAGGGATATGATGTTGCAGTCTGCGGGCACATACATCATCCTAAGTTAGAAAAAAATTATATGAACTCAGGGGATTTTTGTGAAAATGCAACCTGTCTTGTTGAAGACTTCGAAGGTAATTGGAAAATACTAACATACTAAGTATTTATCAATATGAGTGACTCACAACAATATAATCGATTACTTAACCTATTCTATTCAAAGTATCTTAAAGGCTATAACAATCTTAAAGGTTTGGTTCTTAACGCATCAATGAATGATGAGGGTAATATTATAATTGACATAAGTAACCCAAATGATTTATCTTACGGACCAGACACTGTTGTTGGGTATATGGAAGAATTAGTTCATAACTTTACTAAATTTATTAATGGTACTGGTACTCAATCAAGTATGTTTAGTGATAATAGTATATATGGATTTATATCTAAAAGTTTAATTGTTTTCATCGATGGCGAATATTCTAAAGACATAACTGAAGTTTACCTAAACAAACAAGATTTAAGTGAGATTACAAGTAGGTGTAATACGATATATGAATTTGAACTTGAAGAGTTTCAATCTAAATGTAAAGTTAGTTTAATAGGGGCTTACCCCGAAAGTGGTGAAGGTATTAATGTTGAATTAAAGGTTACATTACTTACTCCTGAATGGGAAGGTCAACCTCTTAGAGACATGGCAATTTTAACCGATAAAATTAGAGAAATTTTAGAATACGATGATGCGGTTGATTATGAACAGAGTTTTGCAAGTCCAGTAATGAGTTTTTTTTGGAACAACCCATTAATAATTGATAAAGAATATATGTGGACCGCACCAATACTCACTTTCTACACACCAGGTGGAAAACGTATAAGACCTTGGAGTTAAAAAAAGGGAATTACTTCCCTTTTTAATTTAGTTCTTTCCAAAGAACCTTATATTGTAAAGTGTCGACATGGTCAACTTTAGCCGAGTCAATTACACGGTAAATGTTGTATCGATACTCATACTGTAATGTTTGAGTTTGACCATTCTTGTAATTCACAAAGTATGTGTTGTACAAGTTAGTGTCAACCTCAACAACACTAACACTAGTTTGAGTATTCTTGTCAGTTGACAGTGATTTGAACACTTTACAAGAAGTTAACACTAAGAAAGATGCGATAACGCTGAATACTATTAAAACTGTTTTTTTCATATCTTTAATTATTTATACTGCTAAGATACGCATTTATTCTTAAACTACAAACTATTTATTATAAAAATTTAATCATGAGTTATAAAAGATTCTTAATAAACGAAATAGAAAAGAAAGACATATTAAAACAATATGACTTATTAGTTGAAGTTGTTATAGATGACCCTGAACCAGTATCTACCTTAACTGTTGATAAAAATGTTCAATTCCCTGCGGGATATTGGAGTGAAAAGTACTTAACAACGACCTTAGGTCCTGAGGTTGAAAAGATTAAAAATTATTTAAAAAGTGGTGCGGGTAAAATATATTTAGTTAGTGTAACTATTGAATCAGGTGAATCACAATTACCAAATGTTGACGCCGAAGCAGGTAGTAAAGCGGTCGAACCACTTTATTTAGCGACAAAAAGAAATGAGTCAATCCAAAAGTATGTAACAACACAATTACAATCATTTGTTGACCAAAAACTATTAATGAGTTTACCTAAATTTAAAGTTGCTCAACCTAAAATAGGTAAAACACTATTCGTTGGTACACCATTTTGTCCTCAAGATTCTACAGATGAACAACAAAGAGGGGAATGCGTTAAAAAATATAGAGCGGGTAAAGCAACTATATATAAAGCAGATTATGCTGACAAATATTTAATTGACCAATATGTGCGTGTTACTTTAAAGTTAGAAGAACTAACGGGGATGAAAAAGTGTTTAGATAACATGGTTATTGAGGTTAATTATACTGACTTATCTAAACAACACACATGTAATAGTGCTCTTTACGAAATATCATTAAACGGTGTTAAACTATTTAGAAATGATAAACAACCATATGCTAGTTTAAATAATAACTTCCCTAATGCAAAACAATACCTTGGTCTTGATAAGTATGATAATAGTCCTAATGACGTGGGTGGAAAAAGGTTTAATAAATTTATCATAACCCCTGAAATTGCTAGTCAGATATTAACTCAAACTATTAGTAAATTAAACGGAGCTCAAAAACCGTCATTTACTTTAAGGGCACAATGTCTTAATCCGTTTAATAATAAATCATGGAAGGGAGGATGTCACGAAGGTGTTGGTAATATTGTAGTTACTAATGGACAAAAACAAGTTTTTACATACGAATCTTCAACTCCTAACGCTAAAGGAGAAATTAAAACATTAGCAACATTTAATGCTTGTGGTAGTGGTAAAGTTGGATAATTATGATAGACGATTTAATAGCATATCCAAGTACATTTATACCTAAGTTGAATATTAACGTAATCTTCAAGGAGAACCCTAATTACCCACAAATGAAAGAATATTTTGATATGATGGGTTATGGTTTTCTTGCACCTGAATTTAAAACAATTTTCTTGGATGGTGAAAACTTTATTGGTGAAGACTCATTCACCTTTGACGATATGAAGTTTATTGAAGCTCATGAAGTATCTCATCTTATATTAGGGCATAAAGGTCCTCGTTCAGAAGAAGATGAAATTGAAGCCGACTTAGGAGCGTATATTTTACTAACTAAACATAATATGTCAACAGAACGATTGAAGGATGAGTTTGAACACAGACACGGAGTTCCTTTTTCTGAAGAATTATTGGATAAAGTAAATGATAGAATGTTATGAGAGTAATAGTAAATGAAACCGTATATGATAGTTTATCTCTAAAGTTTGGTAATGACTTTATAAGACGTGTGCCCATTCTTGATAACTTGATAGATGTTTTATTACCTCAGATGTATCCTTGTGACTTTGACGATGAAAATGATTTTATTAGAGGAGTCATGGATGAAATATATTGGTTAGTTAGAGACGAACAGTACGGTTTAGACACGGTTGATATTGGCGATATATCAGATTACTTATTCTCAATTAAGAAAGATGATTTAATACAATACCATAAAGAACAGTGTGAATACTCAGAAAATGATATTAATGAAATGATTAAATTAGACATTAAAGTAGGCGACATCCTAATGGGTGGTAAATTTAAGAATAAAAAAGTTGTTGTCAAAGATATTAGTAAAAACGAAAAAGGTGACATAACAATCAACGGAAAACCATTACTTAGATTTAGAATCCAAAAATAATTAATATCTTTAACGTATGGATAAATTAATTATTGTTCTCACATTATGGTTTTGTGTATTTTATTTCGGTAGAAGTAAAAAAAAATATGAAGATAACAACGATGGTTGGAATTAGAATCCATTCTTAACATATTTATACTTAAACGTATATTATGTCAACAACAAGACCTTTTGCATATAACCCATTACAACTATCAATTAGTGGAACCACTCAATTTGGTAATATTGCTATTGGAGTTGGTCCACTTGATTATTCTTTAAGCCCTGGTGGTTTAGAATGGTGGAATGGACCTGATGAGGATTTAGGTTATGTAATTGCGATACCCGTACCAAGTGACACTCAACCAACTAACATACCAGGTGTTAGTGCTTCTATTGGGTTTTTTAGGTCAGGTAATTTAACTGACCAATCATTTATTGAGATAACTAATTACATTGCCAATCAAACATTTACAACAACCACTCAGTGTACATCGTATTTAACAACAAATGGGTATTGGACTTCTTGGGTGTTAACTTATAATGCTGGTTTATACAAAACAACCTACACTGGATACTTCAGTGATAATGTTAATTTCTTTGCAACCGCAACTCCCGCATCAGTGGGTGGGAATCCTGCAACTTCAGTACAAACTACTTCTATATTTGAACCTGCTACAGATGACGGTTCTAATTTTAGTTGTCAATGGTTAGGATATTTTAAACCAACAACTACACAAACTTACACTTTTTACACATCTTCTGATGATGCTTCATATGTGTGGGTAGGTTCAAATGCTCAGACAGGATTTACCACAGGAAACGCTACAGTTAATAATGGTGGTTTACATGGAAATCAAGAGGTGTCAGGTTCTATAGCTCTAACTGCGGGAACTTATTACCCAATAAGAATACAGTTTGGTGAAGCGGGTGGAGGTGACTTAATGACATTTAACTACTCAACACCTACTATTACAAAAACAACAAACGTCACTGGTTTAGTATTCTATAATACAACGACAAACGGATTCTAATATAAGATTTGGTTTATAATCCCAAGTTCACACATACCAATATCATATAGAACATTACGGTCATTCTTAAACTCAGGATGTCTTTGATATATCCAACATTCAAGGTACCCTGAAATAGTTCTTGAGGTTTCACCAAGAATACCAGCAATTGGTATACCAACCTCTTGAACTGATTTACATACAATCACATCCATCCTTGTCTTCTTTAAACCAATGATTGCTACGTCATTACAAAACACATAGATATATCCGTGTTTAAATTTAAAACTAATATCATTATTCAGATATACCGAAGGATGTCTCTTACCCATATAAAGGTCGATAGTCCTGAAGATTAACTTCATTGGTGTATCTGTTTTATTTTCCATTCAACAAAGATAAGAAAATAGTTGTAATAAACAAAATAATATTCTATCTTTGCTAAATGGAAGGATACATTTATTTAGGTCAGTATTATGACGTGTTAGGGAGAGAGTTGAGTCTATCCGATAAGAAGATAGGATTTTCAATTGACCCTGTCAGTAGAGAATATCAATTAAACAAAACAAAATCTCCCATAGGTTACTCTATTATTGCCGTATATAAGGTAGACAATATGAATAAGGTAGAACGTATGTTACATGCAATCTTAGACAGTCGTAGAGTGTTTGGTGAGTGGTTTAAGGATGACGAAGATACACTTACAGGTGAGTTTATTAATTTTATGATTGCTTATGGTGGTACCGTTTACGACCTTAAAGAAGTTAAAGAGACAAGAGATGTGTTACAATCTTTACCTGATAATAGATTAGTTGACCTGGCAAATAAGTTCGGACAAGATACCATGTTAATTAGAACTTATATGGGGGTTGACCACAATGTATTACTTAACACCAAAGGTATGTTAGTTTTCAATGGGGAACAGTTTGACACACCAAACAAATTATACAACAACGGTGTTGTTAAGTTTGTTAAAGGTAAAAAAGGCGGTAGTGGGACTAACAACCTATCACAATTTAAAATAAAGGAGACAGGAGAACGATTAGTTGATAACGTTATAGAATAATATGGATAATTTAATCTACAAATTTATAAATCAAAGTGTTAAAGATGTTGATACCTATCAACATAACGGTTCCACTTGGTTAATATTTACCAATGATAAAAAGTGGGTAATTGAAATAACCAAAGATAAAACGTTGTGGTATAATTTTAGTTTTTTTAAATCAATTTTTGAGTTCTTCTCAATTGATGTTGTTGAAAATCAACATTATATCACCAAATGGGTTGAAGATAATATTATAAAGGTAACAAAAGAAACTTATAATTATAACGGTGTTAGACCTAAAAATATACGTGATATTATTCAAAACGGGGTTAAACGCACCGAAGCATGTCCTAACAAAAAGCCTTCTTTGGTTGAAGACACCTTACAAAATGGGGTGAAAGAAACTAATAGTACATTACGACGTACTCTTCTTGGGGTTGACGATATTATTCAAAATGGGATAAAAGAAACTCGTTTGGAAATGAACATTACTGAAGGTGAAGTTGATGACATCATCCAAGATGGGGTGAGACACACCTTCAACACTGAGTATATGCCAACGTCAATGGTTGAAGATATTATCCAAAGTGGTGTGAAAGAAACCAATCCCGTTGATGTTATGAAGTTTTTTGATAATAAAATGGAAGACGCATTACAAAATGGTGTGAAGGAAACAAAACAAAAAAAAAATGCGTATCTGGTTTTAGATACTAGCGGTAGAGAACTTATTTTAGAATCACATCTTGTCGTTAGAGAAGGTGTTAAAGAAACTTCCCATCGTCAATTCCTCAAAACCTATGATGTTAAGGATACCATTCAAGATGGAACTGAACACGACCGTTGGATTTTGGATGGATGTGACGACCCTGTTGATGAGGTTCTTGATAATGGTGTAAAGGAAACCAACTACGATACAGATAACTATACTGATGATGTTAATGAGGTAATTAGAGAAGGTGTGAGAACTTCTCACCCACGTCAGTATGTAGGTGGAGATATAGTTGATAAAGTGATTGACAAGGGTATAATAGAAACCCACGATGATGTATACCATCATAAAGGTAGAATAGAAGGTGTAATTAAATGTGGAAAAATAATTATTTAAGGTTATATTTGAATTATGAAATTAATTGCGTTAGGAGACACTCACGGTAGAAGTAAGTGGAAAGAAATTGTGGAGAGAGAAAATGATGCCGATAAGATTATCTTTATCGGAGATTATTTCGATGCCAAAGATGGAGGTTACAGTGCCAACAGACAGATAGAAAACTTTAAAGATATTGTGGAACTAAAGAGAAACAATCCTGATAAGGTTATTCTATTAATTGGGAATCACGACTTCCATTATTTAAATGGTGTGAATGAAGAGTATTCTTCATATCAGTTTGGTTATGCCAAAGATATTAACGCGACATTACAACCCGCAGTTGATGAAGGATTGTTACAAATGTGTTACCAAAATGGTAAGTACTTCTTCAGTCATGCTGGTGTAACTAATACATGGGTTGATAATAATAACATTGATAGAGATAACCTCCAAGATGAGGTTAACGAATTGTTCCGTAATGATATTACTAAATTTAGATTCACCGTTGGTGAAAATTTTAGTTATGGAGGTAATGATGTTACACAACCACCAATATGGGTAAGACCACAGTCATTAACAAAAGACATGGTTGATGGTATAATCTGTGTTGTTGGTCATACTCAGGTAAAAGAATTAACGGTTATGGAAGAAAACAACCTGATTCTAATTGACTGTTTAGGAACTACAGATGAATTTTTAATCATAGAAGATAACGAAGTGAAGTAATAAACGCCCTCGTTCAAAAGACGGGGGTAATTTTTGACCTCGTGTTATTCTTCCCCATCATCGTACACACGACCTACAGAGACAGGTGTAACGAATGACATATCAAAGTTCCCCAACTTTAATTTCAACCCCTCAACATCTTCACGAGTATATATTGGCGCAAAGTAAGGACGACTTCTGAATGGAACATCATCACGATTATCCCAAGCATTGAGTTCTTCTTCAATACGAGGAATTGAGTTCTTAGTGTATTCGTATTCCTTCCACATCTCATAATCCTTTTCCGTAGGAACAAACATAACAACACCATAGTTATCTAACTTAGATAAATCAGGGTTATTAGAGTAAACATCAACTATACCGTCATCACCTCCATATTGATAGCACAAATCCTGAAGAGTATTGGTATTGTAGATACCACTCTCTTTCCGATTACGACCATAGGAGCGGACATTACAGATGTAGAAATAACCATCTTTATAATCGTTAATCATCCAACTAATCTTGTTCTTTAATTCAACAAGTTCATCTATACTGTATATTGATAAGTCCATTTCCATACGGTAAAGATACAAAAAGATTTTAATAATCCAAGGGTTAGGATTATTTTCCACTAAAAATTTATTTAATACTTAAATTGGTGATTATTTTCCACTAAGATGAGGTAAATAGAAAATATTTTCCATTAATCTTCGTCTTTACAGTGATAAGATGTGTTAATCAATACCATAACATCAACAGGTACAAATCCTTTAATGTATTCCGATAACTTTGTTTCGCTCATAGAGTATGACATCAGAACTAATAAGATATAATCACCTAAACCTGTTTGGTTTTGAGTTGTTTTAATACATATTATATCACAAACGTCATCAGGGTTCCTAAAATATGAAAGAGCAATTTCTTCAATCAGTTTACCATATTTACCTTTGTCAGGGTTATTATCCCTATTAAACTTCTTCATAGGTTTGTCTTCCGATTCATTTAGATGAGGTCCGACATTATATTCTTTAAGACCAATCCAAATAGTTCTTGGTTTTAAACCTGTCTTACTACGAATCCATTTAGCAACATTAATAACAAATTCCTTATCTATTTTAACAGGTACAAAACTTTTGACTTTATTAATGAAATCAAGACCAACATTAACAACACCGTTTTCATAATGGAAAAGTTCCTCATCGTCATAGTCAATTCTGTATGTTGGGTTATATGAATATATTCTTGTAACAGACAAATCTGAGAAAAGACTATCTAATAATAAGAAAAACTGATGGCCATTAATTATTACGTTCATAAACTATAAATATTCGTTATTTCTTATATTATAAATCAGATTTAACCATGTTGTAGAAAAACTCACTAACATCGGATGGTTTTGTAATATTCCCCTGTTTTATAACACTCCTAAATTGTTGTATCATACCCATGATTGCTTGTATTGGTATATTTTTATACATACCGTTAAATGTTGCGTCTTTTTCAGGAATGAGACCTGATTTAACAAATTCTCTAACCTTTCTTGTAGCGAATTCATCAGCAACAATTTCAGTGTTCTTCATGAATTCAGAGGCTTCTTCTATACTTGTATCACCAACATAAACTGAATACATTTTTTCTTCACCATATTTTTTGTATTGATATTGATGGGCGACCTCGTGGAATAAAATGAATAGGAACATAGGTAATGGTTTGGTAAAAACTCTCGGTGACATTACTAATCTATCTGATAATGCTAATGCTTCACCCATTTTAATATTCTGAACTATAATCCTTTTACAATCCGAATTTACAACAAATTCTTTTATTTTATTAATAAATTCATCATCAATGTTATATGTTTCCTTAACCTTAACTAAAAACTCATCAAGACCTGAGGTTTGTTCTAATAATAGGTTATACTGAGATTCGGTTAAAATATATTTCATATTGATAAATATACAGATATTTGTTCCATGTTGATTTGTATTGGGGAATTAATTATATTTTAATCATGAGTAAAGAAATTAAGTTTGACGATATCTTCGGTGAAGAAAAGAAACAAGGGTTACGTGAGTTTATAACCAATCATAAGTTTATGAAGAATCAAATCTCAGATAGAATCACATTAGAAACGTACAAAGAGTTAGAAGAAAAAGGTGTGTATATCCATTACATACCTGAACACTACACTGATGGTAGTAATCTAAACTTTTCAATAGAGTTCAAGAATCAGAACACACAAACGGGATGGTACAATGATAACCACGAGTTCGGTGGTGTATACGAGACAATGTACAAGTCAATCCATATTGCTCAGTGGTATTTAAAAGACCCAAATAGAATAGAACTAATTGATTCAGGATATAACAATACAGAATATATCAAATATATGAATGACCTTAGAGAATTAATTGATACTCTAACTATTTATAAGAATGAATCTAAGGAAGACGATAAAGACAATACTGAGGGAAGAGGTTAACAATATATATACCAAACCGTCTGAGAAGATGGATTTGATAATCACTCGTTGGTTAGACAATCTATTTGCAGGTTCCAAGATGTATTACAAAGAGTCATGGAATACAAGACACGATTTCGAATGGTGCAATAAAGGTATAGAAATTGCTAGTGTAACCCTATTCTTCAACCATGACGAGAGTGTTTATGATGATAAAAGACCAACAAGTGAAAGAGATTTCGAAGAGGGTAGTTTATCAATACCTGAGAGTATTTTTTACGAACTTAGAAACTACGCCCCAATCAGAAGAAATTACTTACGATATAAGATTGAGGAATGGTTCGATGAGAACATATTTCCTGAGGTTATAAAAACAATGGGTAGAAATGATGTACATGTAAGTAAGTTAACTGAATACCCTAAGGTCGCCCAAGTTTGTGTTCCTCCTGTAGAAAAACCTGAAGGTGTTACAGAAGAGGAAATGATAGAACTTATTCTTAAAACTACTCTACATAAAAGGGACGCATTATTAAAATATGAAAAAGAAAAACCTGGCTACATAGAGAGATTATACTTAGATAGACTCCATAATATGGAGATGGATAGATTAAGAGGTTAAGATTAAACTGAAAATATTTTATCGGCATTAAACCCAAATTGTTTGTTAACTAAATCTAGTAACTGATTTTTCCATATTTTAGATGGGCCTAAAAAGTCAGTAATAAATTCCATACGTTCTTCGTAGAATATAACCGTATTAAAATCGGGGTTAGTAATATTGGGTTCTTCATAACAAACTTGAGGTAGTTCATCACTAAGTTCGTCAGGATATCTACCATTAGGGTCGTAGTTCTCACCATCAACCAAATTAAAAAAGTAATTGTCGTAGTTATCTTCAGGGAGAACAAAACCAACGGAATAAGGGTCACAACATTCGCCCATACCACAATTATAATTAGCCCAACTGTAGTATATATCATCGTAACCTTTAAACTCTGACTTAAGAAGTTTAAGGAGTATAGATTGTAGTTTGTTATCGGGTATAATTAGTTTCATCTTTTATGCAATTTATATAATTTTTTGATTTTGTTTTCAAACATGTTGGAAACATTGGTCACAAATTCTATTTCTTCATCACTAGGTAGTTGTTCCCACCCTAAACCAAAGTCTTGGTATATAACCGCCTCTACTGCTCTTAATGTAAGTTCATATTTAAATTGGTCATAACTTTCCGTCTCGTAGAATACTTGGTCTGCGTGCATACCAATCAAAGGTTCTACCTTATCTAAATCAACTCTTCTATGAAAGAAGTTTGATTCATTAACCCACATCATTGATTTAATCCTTTGTATGTTTTCTTGTAAGTTCATATTATTCTTCGTCTTTTATCCTTACTTCATCAACTCTACGTTTGTACTTCTGACTAAACCATTCTGCAATATAATATTCATCCATCAGAGGTAGGAAACCTTCAACCATATCAATTATTTCAGGGGAGATGAATAAGATATCAGATATCTCACCATAGTTATCATTGTTTGTAGTGTAACTAAATAATGTTCTACCTGACTCGGTTGTAATCATCAACTCACGAAACGCAAAACCAGCAACACTCCATTCATCGGACTCTCTATCAAGCATATCTTTCATATACTTCTTCATTACATCAACCTGTGATTCTGTTATAATAAATTTCATATTATTCTTCGTCAGGTAGTTTAGTATCCTTTATGAATTTCTTATGAGAATCTTTATATGATTTCTGAGTTTCATCATTCGAATCTTTGGTGTATTGCCAATTCCAATATAAACTATTGTTTGGTTTAAAACCGTAAAACTCGTGTACTTTCTTTTGAGTTTCATTTACAACCTCACCATTCCAATTCTGGCCAACACAGATAAACCCTGTTTCAATATCCTTAATGATATTAGATTCACCCAATGTAGTATGTCTATTTTCTAACCAATTCAATCTCTCAATTAAGTTTTGATAATACATATTGGTTTGACCCCATCTTATTGAACTAAAGAATATTACTGCGTCTGACTCAAATAACTCTTTTGATATCTTCCACAACTCATCTGAAGGTTCATTAATATTAACCCAACATCTGTGGTCCCCTGATGGATTCTTTTTCTTATCTTTAAGAGCGGCTTTTAATAACCCGCAAGAGTTACCATCTTTTCTTGATACATTACCTTCACAAGGAAGTATTTTAAGTTCAGGGACATCAATTAAAACGGCGTTATTACCCAACTCTTCTTTAAGATACATTGCAATCATTTTAGATTTAGGGATGTCTATATTATTCTCATCAAAGTTGTATCTGTTAGAACAACTTAGTAATAAAACTTTCTTTTTCTTTTTAAGAATGTCTAATGTTTTTTTTATGGATTTCCAAGCGTCTGATTGAACCATCTCCTCTGAAATCATCATTTCTTTTATTCTTTGTATATTTTCTTGTAAATTCATATTATTTTGTCTTCTTAACACAGTTAGGGTATCTCTTACCAAACATTGTCTTCATACCTTTTTGAGTATATCCTGCCCAACATTTTTCTGTAAGTTCACCTTCTTTCATCTCACTATGTTTACCTTTACCTTGACAATGAGCTCTTTGACTAAATCCTTTTGGGTTATTACAGTTAATTGATTTTTTATACTTTTCTGACCACTTTTCTGTAACTTCACTTTCTTCTTGTCTACCCATATGACTAAATACTTTTCTTATATCTTTGGGTAAATCGTTAATTGGTATTACCTTTGCCTTAATTGTTTCT
>Ga0315294_10001084_pt1 | contig 29429 bp, 27 predicted proteins | sample YL17G13_40_MG_FD_203626 | JGI IMG/M metagenome (GOLD analysis project Ga0315294, IMG submission 203626) | Sediment microbial communities from Yellowstone Lake, YNP, Wyoming, USA - YL17G13_40 | ecosystem: Environmental > Aquatic > Freshwater > Lake > Sediment | place: USA: Wyoming | collected... | reverse complement strand
ATAAAACCAGTGTTCAATAACTTGAGTTATGATGCTGTATGGTATCATATTCGCGTAAATATTGAAAGTTCGAGAGTCACACTTGGCAAACGGATGTTGTATCGTTTAATATTATGTACAGTCTTGATACATGAGGTGTCGCAGTGATATTCCATTTAGCCGTCTATATCGTATGTGCGATTGTCATAGCAGTCATTTTTGCCCTTTTCGAGATCCAGATCGAGGGCAAGGATGGCTGGGCCGCCAAGCTTCCCTGCTGGCGTAAAGAGAACGGGACGATCGTCAAGCTCTCCGGCGGCCGCCCCATAACGGGATACCATATCGTGATGATTACCTTTGTGATAATGATGTTCCATTTCCCGTTTTTATTCGCTAAATGGACGCTGTCGACGGAGCTTTTGATTCTGGGGTTGATGTTCGAGGCCTTCTTGCTGGAGGACTTTTTCTGGTTTGTGTTCAATCCGAATTTCGGGATAAAAAAATTCAAGAAGAGTGAAATATGGTGGCATACGGAGTGGTGGGGTCCTGTTCCCAGCCTCTACTACTACATGGCTGCTACTACGATATTGCTGATAGTGCTCAGCCAGTTGATCGATTGAAAGGAAGTATTATGTTGAAGGTAACAGCGCAGGGTATCACTGAATTGAAAGGCATCCTTGAGCAGATGCAGTGCTCCGGTTGTGGCGATGAGCATGCACATGGCGAATCCTGTTGTGGCGATAAGCAAGCTCCGGTCGAATCGGACTGCGGCAGCCACTGTGGTTGCGGATGCGAAGGACATGCTGATGTTGGTGATGAGTGTGCCATGGGGGAGCTGGCGCTCAGGCTCGTTGTGATGGGAGATCATGGATTTGGCTTGATTCCCGATACTTTCAGGGATGGCGATCAGGTCATAGAGCATGACGGTGCCAAAGTGCTATTGGTGGATCGCGAGATCGCCAAGTCGGTGAATGGATTGACCCTGGATTGTGTGGATGTCCCCGGGGGCGGAGGCCGTGCACTGACGTTCATTCCCGGCAAAGCGTAATATAGAGCCGCCTTTCCTGAGGCGGTCGAGGTGCTGAATGGCTGCATACGGCTATAGCGGCAAGATATTAAGGGTCGATCTATCGTCGGGTAACGTCTCATCTATATCGACGTTGGATTATGCCGATAGGTTTCTCGGCGGCAGGGGCATCGCCGCCAGGATCTATTGGGACGAGGTCTCCCCTGCCACTGGCGCCCTCGAAGCTGGAAATAGATTGCTGTTCATGACCGGGCCGCTCTGCGGCTTCACCGGCCTCTCCGGCTCGCGATGGGTCGTCTGCGGCAAGTCGCCCGCCACCGACCCCGAATCTTTCACCTACTGCAACCTCGGCGGCAGCTGGGGCGCGCACCTCAAGTTCGCCGGATATGATGGAGTTGTCGTTCACGGAGCCTCGAATAAACCTGTATATATCTTAGTCGAAGATGGAAAAGCCTCGATACAAGATGCCTCGCACCTGTGGGGCAAGGGCAATATCGATACGCGCCGCGCTCTGAAGGAAGCTCACGGCGAAGCGGCGCGGGTGGTGTCCATCGGCCAAGCAGGTGAGAATTGCATCCAGTTCTCTATCATCCTCGCCGAGGACGACGCGTCCGGCTCGGGCGGCCTGGCCTCGGTCATGGGATCGAAGAAGCTGAAGGCTATCGTGGTCAAGGGCAAGAGTAGGCCGGTTGCGGCCAATCCGGAGGCTTTAAAACAGGTTTCCCAATACGTCCGCGAGTTGACCAGGGGCATGCCGCTGATCCAGAAAGAGCTGACCCCAGGGCCTAGGATGAAGAAGGTGGCCTGCTACGGCTGCATTCGCGGCTGTATTCGCTCGGAGGCGATGGCTAAGGACGGCACATACCACAAATATATGTGCACGGCTGCCCAGTTCTATCAGGATGCGGCCAGGCATTTCTACGGGCCGTGGAGTCCGGAGGCTATCGAGGTGCCGTTCCAGGCTACGATGATGTGCGATGACTACGGTATCGATACCAACTCGCTGGCGGCGATGATGATGTGGCTCGGGCGCTGCTACGCCAAGGGTATATTGAACAATACGATTACCGGAATGCAGATCATGAAGATCGGCAGCATCGAATTTATTGAAAAGATGATACGGATAATAGCGCTGCGCGAGGGTTTTGGCGATGTCATGGCCAAAGGAACGATCAAGGCCGCCGAATCGCTCGGCGCCAAGGCTAGAGAACAGGTGACACACTATGTATCTAAGGCGGGTCATATGACGCTGTACGACCCGCGAATGTTCCTGGCACACAGCCTGTTCTACGCTATGGAGCCCAGGCAGCCTATCCAGCAGCTTCATGAGATGAGCCTGCCCCTGTACAAATGGCTGGACTGGGCGGATGGTGTCACTACTTCTTACGTGTCTACGGACGTGTTTCGCAAGCTGGCTAAAAAATATTGGGGCTCAGAGCTGGCTGCCGATTTCTCTACGTACGATGGCAAGGCGCTGGCGGCCAAGAAGATTCAGGACCGTCAGTATGCCCGCGAGTGCCTGGTGTTGTGCGATATCCCCCTGAACAATGCGTCGAGCGTGATGTATTCAGACGACCATATCGGCGATCCTACGCTCGATAGCAAGATGCTGGCGGCGGTTGTCGGCGACGAGCCGGATGAGGAAGCTTTGTATCGCACCGGTGAGCGCGTGTTCAACCTGCAGCGCGCGATACTGGCCCGCGAGGGGCACCGCGGCCGCGATGCAGATGTGCTCGAAGAGTCGTTCTACACTCGTCCGCTCAAATTCGTGGGCCTCAATGCCGAGTGCAAGGCACCGGGCAAGGACGGCGAGATCACCTCGCGAAAGGATACAGTGGTCGAGAGGGCTAAATTCGAGGCAATGAAGGATGAGTATTACAAGCTTCGCGGCTGGGATGTGGCTACGGGTTTGCAGACGAAGGCGCAGCTTGAGGGCGTTGGGCTGGGGGATATTGCTGGCGAGATGGAGAAGCGGGGGTTGGTTTAATCCGACTGAATAAATATCACGGTCGCGATGTTTCTTCGTTTGGATTTTCCTCATCTGTGTACCATTTAGCGGGGTTATCTGTTATGTATTGCCGTATTTCGTTCAGTTCATCCTCGTTGCGAATAACACGTTCATAATAATTACGTTGCCATAGTCGCCCTGCAAACGCAGGCCAACCGTTTTGTTTCACCCCGTCGGCATAACGTTTCGTGGTCATGGTTTTAAATCGGTGAACCACATCTGCCAACGATAATGTTGTGTTCCCTGTAGGGGCAGGCCCCCGTGCCTGCCCGTTGTCCGAATCAGGGCGGCCACAGGGGGCCGCCCCTACGATAACGATGATGGCATGGATGTGGTTAGGCATTATGATAAATGCGTCCGTGTCGATTCCTGCATAATGCGACGGGATATCATCCCATACCGCCTGCACCATTTTGCCGGCGTCATTCAATGCTATTTTCCAGTCTACAATTTCGCCAAACAAACATTCTCTAACCTGTGCACATATTGTGATAAAGTACGCACCGGATTGTGAATAATCGTATTCTTTAAGGCGGATGGAACGGCGGTTTTTCATTTGTTGGATTATATGGGATTACATATTTGAGGTCAATTATGTTCAAATATTATGACCTATTTTTGAATATTGACAAAACAGAAAAATCTATGAATAATCAGAAAGCAGCTAATCCTTATAACAGGGCTGAGAATTTTTTATAACAATAAAAAGGAGGAAGCATGAAGGGCCAGAAAAAAGGAAGCATGAGTATCCAAGAAAAGCTCGATCTTCAGAAGGGTATTAATCCACCTGCTATATCTGCGACCGCGCAATTTTCCGAGAGAAGAAGGAAGATGATAATCACCGACAGGCATAGAGCTCATCTTACATCTGCTCAAGGCGCAATGTCTGAAAAAGTCAGAAAGCAAATAATCACCGACAGGCATAGGGTTCCTCTCACATCTGCTCAAGGCGCGCTTTCTGAAAGGGTTAGAAAGAACATAGTCCTTATAAAACGATAAAACGCTGATAAACAAAAGGCCCGCCAGGACGGCGGGCCTTTTTTATTAATTATCGATTTGTTTTATTTTTCCAGATAGATATCCCAGATGCAGGCGGGCTCGTCTTTGCTCTTGCGCGGCGGCAGCTTCACCGGAACCCACTTTATCTTGGGATCGAACCAGTCGGCGGAGCGCTGGTTGTAGGGTATGCAGAGGCCTTCGCAGGCTTGCTTGAGCAGTTTCAAATCGTGATGTTTTTCGAAATAGTCCAGCGAGTGGCATTTATTGATCGTGTACCGGCCATGTTCCTTATCAATAAGCTCGCAGTCGATATGGAACAGCCCTCCCAGCGAGGCGCTGGTCTGTGCGTACTTCATCACCGCTTCAACGTCGTTTCCTGTGATGTTGAGCGCTTCACGGGTGCGGCGCACCTCTCCTTTGGTGCCGCCCTCCCAGACCTCGTTGTCGAACTTCCAAGCTTTTTCATCGCCGAACGTTTTTCTCATAAGGGCCAGCCAGATGCCGTCGATGCCGAGGTAGTCTTTGCAGGCGGCCTGATACAATCTTACCAGTGCTTCTTTTGAAAAATCGGTCGGTTTGATGTCGCGCTTGAAGGGGCCGCTGTAGTCTTTAAGGTTAGCCATTTATAATACCTCCTTACATGATTAAATGCGGGGGAAATATCGTCGCTGCTATTGTATTATTATTGAAGCAGGAATGCAAAGGCGGTTGCGGTGCGGTGTTGTATATAAAAAGGTTTTGTGCCAAAATTTAACCCATGAACTACCCCGCCGCAAGCAGCCAGGTGTCGGACTGGATTCCGGCTTTCGCCGGAATGACGGGGAACCGACGGAATGACGGGAGACACGAACTCCCCCTAACCCCCTCTTTATCAAAGAGGGGGAAGCGGCCGAAGCCGCAGGGGGCGTTCAAGTGGTGCAGGGTCTAACGTCATTGCGAGGAGCGCTAGCGACGTGGCAATCTCATCGTCTGTGTGTCATGGCATACTTGGAGATTGCTTCGCTTCGCTCGCAATGACAGAAGAATCGTCGAGGGTGGAGAACACCTTCGGCAGCGTAAAATGTCATCATCCGGCTTGACCGGATGATCCAGGAATGGGCGCAGGCACTGCGCCCCTACATAAAATCCCCCTTTGTGAAAGGGGGACTAAGGGGGATTGGGGGATACAGGGGGTTGACTAAGCTTTTTTCAACACTCTCCTTAGGGATTCAAATGATGGAGTGCAATAGGTGCTAGTCGAATTAAGGGTGCAGGACTTCGGCATCATAGAGGATATGAGCTGGAGCCTTGGTCCCGGCTTGAATGTGATAACAGGCGAGACCGGGGCCGGCAAGTCTCTGGTGGTAGATGCCATCGAAGCGCTCCTGATGGGCAAGCTGGATGAAAGCGCTATCCGTCACGGCGCCGATGAGGCCAGGATCGAAGGGGTATTCTCACTCGATCGTGAGGTCGATTATTCGAGACTCGCAGATATTTTGCGGGACAATGGGATTGAAGCCGACGACACGTTGGCAATTAACTGCGGACTTAAGCGGCAAGGCCGTGGGGTTATAAGGATTAATGGGCAGGCGGTAACCAAGGGTTTACTGCGCCAGATTGGCGACCTGCTTATCGACATACATGGGCAGAGCGAGCATCTGTCGCTGCTTAATACGGAATATCACATCGATGTGCTTGATGCGTATGCCCATACGCTTGATTTACGGAACAGCTTCAGCGATAAGGCAGCCGAGCTGCGCCAGGTAGAGCAGCAGTTGAAGTCGCTTGATGAAGAAATGAAGTCTCAGGTCCAGCGTGAAGAGTTCCTGCGTTTTCAGATCGATGAGATCAAGCAGGCTAAATTGAAAGAAGGTGCGGAGGAGGCATTGGCGCAGGAGCGCACGGTTCTTTCCTCCACCGAAAAACTGAAGGCGTTCTCCGATGAGTCTTACAGGGTTCTCTGTGGCGACGATTCTCAGTCCGGCGGCTCGGCTATGGAGCGTCTGAGCGAGGCCGTCCGCGCGTTGAAAAAATCCGTGGAGGTAGACTCTTCGCTGAAGCCGCAGCTCGATGTGTTAGAGGATATGAGCTATCGGATGGAGGATGCGGCGCGTGATATACGCTCGTATGGCGATGCGCTGGAGCACGATCCCAAACGTCTGGAAGAGGTCGAGCTGCGGCTGGACCTCATCAGCAGGCTGAAGAAGAAATACGGGCAGAATATAAGTGAGGTGCTCGCTTATCTCAGTAAGGCTGAGGAGGAACTCGAAACGATAGCGCACTCGTCCGAGAGGCAGTCCGAGCTTGAAAATCTGCGCTCCTCGATCAGGGATGAGATGGGGCGCCTGGCCCTTAAGATTTCACAGGCACGGTCCAAGGCGGCCAAGAAGCTCATCGCCAAGGTTAAGACGGAGCTTAAAGATTTGAATATGACCCAGGTTACTTTCGATATTGCTATTACCCAGGAGAAGGCTGGCGACGGGATTCCTGGAAACGGCGGCGAATGCTATAAATTCAACGATAAGGGCATCGATTATGTAGAGTTTATGACATCGACCAACCCGGGGGAGCCGGTTCAATCACTTGCCATGATTGCTTCTACAGGAGAGATGTCCCGTTTCACGCTGGCATTAAAAGGGGCTATTTCTGAGGCCGATGACATACCAATAATGATTTTCGATGAGATCGACATCGGCGTCGGCGGCAGGAGCGGCGAGGTGATTGGCCAGAAGCTCTGGCGCTTGGCCAGGAACCGCCAAGTGATATGCATCACCCACCTACCCCAGATAGCGGTCTACGCTGATGCGCATCATGTGGTGCATAAGGAAGTAAATAAAGGCAGAACGGTTAGCGTCATCGAATCGGTCGAGGGTGATGTTCGCCTGAATGAGATCGCTACGATGCTGGCGGGGCCTAAACTCAGCGATAGCTCAGTGAAAAGTGCGAAAGAGCTCATTAAAAGAGCTGGCGAGGGGAAAACGGGGACTTAGCTGGTGCTCCAATGTCATCATACGGCTTGACCGGATGAACCAGGGTAACTAATGTAGGGGCAGGCCTCTGTGCCTGCCCTTTCACAGGCAACCACAGGGGGTTGCCCCTACGTGAACCGCCTGATCGAGTCAGGGAATGACAAGGAAAAGCGGATGCACAGGGGATTGGATGGTGAATTGATACACTACCGATTCGTAATTTGCATTGACAATAAAATATTAAAAACACTAAAATGATAAGGTTGTGAAGTTAAATGTATAAACGAGCAACATTGATAGCTTTAGAGATAGTTTATAGTGAATAGTCCGCTTACTCTTCGCTCTGCATTACTTCGGCGTATTTTGATGCCAGAATTAACTCACTTTAGTTGATGAGGTGTGACAAGTGTTAGTAGTTGTGTGCATAAAACAAGTACCAGACACCACTCAGGTTAAAACCGATCCGGTCACCGGTACCCTTATTCGGGAGGGCGTGCCTTTCATCGTAAACCCTTTCGACACGCATGCGCTGGAGGAAGGCCTCAAGCTCAAGGATAAATACGGGCTTCGTGTGGTGGCAATATCTATGGGACCTCCCAATACCGAATTTACATTGCGGAAGGCTTTATCGCTCGGGGTTGACGACGCTGTCTTATTGAGCGACCGCGTTTTCGGAGGCGCGGATACATTGTCCACCAGCAAGGTTCTGGCTGCGGCCATATCGAAGCTCTCGAAGGAAGATGAGGTTGGTGTAGTGCTCTGCGGCAAGCAGAGCATCGACGGGGATACGGCGCAGGTTGGCCCCGGTATTGCGACGCGGCTGGGTTATTCACAGCTGACGCTGGTCGATCAGATTCAGGATTTTGACCTGAAGGCAAAAAAGGTTAAAGTCAGGCGAAAGCTGGAAGGCAAGCATGAGATTGTGGAAGCCCCGCTGCCGGCGGTTATCGCTGTGGTGCGTGAGATCAATCGGCCCAGATATCCCACTGTGCCGATGAAGCTCATGTCGCAGGATGCACAGGTTAAGTTGTGGAACAATAGCGTGATGCAATTGCCCACGGACCTTATCGGACTGAACGGCTCTCCAACCCAGGTCAGGAAGATCTTCTCTCCGGAGAGGACCAAGGGGGAGATCCTGGGCGATGGCGTTAACGATCCTGAGGGGGCGGCCAGTCTGCTGATAGACGCGCTGGTCAAGAAAGATGTAATTTCCTTATAAATATGAGTTCGGATGTAAAGTGATATGGATGAAAAGAAGAAGAAAATAAAGAAACCGCGTGGTGTAGCCATACTCATCCCCGGCAAGTGCATCGCGTGCGGCGCCCGTTGCCAGACCTCCTGTCCCAAAGACGGCGTGGAGATGAACGACAAGGGCGAGCCGGTTTTTAAGGCGGATTTGTGCATAGGCTGTGCCAAGTGTGTTAAGGTCTGCCCTTCCGGCGCCATAGAGATGTATCTGACGCCCGCAGAGCAGAAGCTGCTTGTGGAATGGGAGGCGCAGAGAGCTGCTGAGCCGGGGGCTCATAAGGCGGAGGAGTCTGATGAAGTTAAGGCCGATGCTCATCCGAGACTGAAAGAATACAGCGGAGTCTGGGTTTTCGTTGAGCAGAGCGATGGCAAGCCAGCCGGGGTTTCCTGGGAGCTATTGGGCGTGGGGGCGGAGCTGGCCAAAAAGCTGGGCGTTGAGCTGTGCGCCATTGTTATCGGTGATAAAGTGGAGCATCTCTGCGAAGAGTCATTCTCTTATGGAGCATCGAAGGCGTACTTGATTGACGACGCGGTTTACCGGCACTATCGTACAGAGTCATATTACAAGGCGGTATGTCATTTAGTGAGAAAGTATAAACCTGAGATTGTGCTGGTGGGCGCGACAGGTTTAGGGAGGGATCTGGCCGGCGCAGTAGCCACCGATCTCTTGACCGGGCTGACGGCGGACTGCACGGGATTAGCCATAGATGATAAGGGGTTCTTGCTGCAGACCCGGCCCGCATTCGGCGGCAACATTATGGCTACAATTATGACGGAAAAAACCAGGCCGCAGATGTCTACGGTGAGGCCTCATGTTATGCCGCTTCCGCATTGTGATACAGCGCGCAGAGGCGAGATAATCAGAGAGCAATCGCCGGTAAAAGAGACCGATATATTAACCAAAGTGCTCGAGATTCTCGAAGACAGCAGGCAGGGAGCGGATGCAATAGATATTTCGGCTGCGGACGTTATCGTTTCCGGCGGACGAGGCATGCTGAACAAGGGGAACTTCCGGATATTACAGGAATTGGCTGACGAGCTCAGCGGCGTTGTCGGCTGTTCCCGTGCTGCGGTGGAAGCTGGATTCATGCCTGTAGAGAGGCAGGTCGGGCAGACAGGCAAGACAGTGCGACCGAAGATATATATCGCTTGCGCTATAAGCGGCGCTATTCAACATCTGGTGGGCATGCAGGATTCGGATGTGATCATAGCGGTTAACCGGGATCATCATGCTCCTATCTTTGAAGTAGCGACGTACGGGATCGTCGGAGACGTGTTCCAGGTGATCCCGGCGATTACCAGCCGCATAAAAGAGGCGCGTAAGCAAAAGGCAGTTTGCTAGGGGATTTATGATTAAGTCTTATCAACCCCCTGTATCCCGAATCCCCCTTAGTCCTTCCGCGGAAGGATTAAGGGAGGATTTGGATTTGGGGGACACCCCCAAATCCCCCGGCAGGAAGAATCCTGCGCCTCTTTTTCGGAGGTTCTCCAGATATGCACAAAGTCCTTGAAAAGGAGTGAATCGTGTCTTCAAACACTGTGATATTTATAGTAGTCTTCGTACTTGCGATGGCGTTCTTCGCCTGGAGCTGCTACAGCCGCTTCAGGCTGGTGGCCCTGGGCACGCCGGATAACCGCTTCAAAGATATCGGGCGGCGGATATGGAACATGATCTACTACCCGTTCTCGCAGCGCTGCACCATATCCAGAAGCTATCGTTTCGGCATCAACCACGCCCTGCTTTTCTGGAGCTTTATGCTGCTGCTTATCGCCAACACGGAGTTCTTGCTGCACGGCCTGGCTCCAAACGCGATCGCTCTGTCGAAGCTTCCCGCCGGTCTCTATCACGCGCTGGCGGCGATTTTCGATGTCGTATCGATCCTTGTATTGATTGCTATTATCGCTGCGGTCGTCAGGCGTCTGGCCTTCCCTCCCAAGTTCATCGAGGCGCGCAGCCGCGACGCCTTTATAATCCTGGGGCTTATTGCTACTCTCATGATCGCCTTCTTCTTTGCCCACGGCGCCGAGATCGCGCAGGGCGAAGAGGCTAAGATTGTCGCAGCCGCATCCTATATGCCGATATCTAATTTCGTCGGCACGACCATACTCGGCGGGCTGTCGACTGACGCAGCGGGTACTGTCGCTGACGTATTCTGGTGGATTCATGCCTTAGTGCTGCTTTCATTCTTAAACTATCTGCCCTACAGCAAGCACATGCATATTCTTACCTCCATACCCAACTGCTTCTTCAGGAGCCTTGAGAAGGTAAATACTCAGCCGCGCGAGGAGTTCAAGAAAGGCAATGTCTATGGCGCTGAGCGCGTTGATCAATTCACATGGAAGGATCTGTTCGATTCGTATTCCTGCACCGAATGCGGCCGCTGCTCCGATAACTGCCCCGCTGCATCTACCGGCAAGCCGCTGCAGCCACGATTGTTGATCCACGATCTCAAGCTGAATCTATTAAAGAACGGACCGCTTCTGGCCAAGAACAAGCCGCCGGTACTGCCGCTCATCGGCGATAGTCATGGCGGCAGTATCTCCGAAGAAGTGCTGTGGGAATGTACCACATGCGGTGCCTGCATGGAGGTGTGCCCAGTATTTATTGAGCACATATCGAAGATTGTAAATATGCGGCGGCACCTGGTGGAGATGAAATCCAAGTTCCCTCATGAGCTGCATAATTTCTTCGAGAATATCGAAGGGCGCAGCAATCCGTGGGGTATAGCGCCGGAGAAACGTGCATCTTGGATTCACGAGGCCGGGGCGAATCTCTTCGAGGCTGGCAAAACCGAGTACCTGTTCTATGTAGGATGCGCCGGCGCTCTCGATTCCCGCAGCAAGCAGGTGACACTGGCTACGACGAAGGTTCTCAATGCGGCTGGAGTGTCATGGGGTGTTCTGGGTAAGGACGAGCTGTGCTGCGGCGACAGCCTGCGCCGCCTGGGCAATGAGTTCGTTTTTGAGGATATGGCCAAGAAGAATGTCAAGTTATTTAAAGATAAGGGGATCAAGAAAATCATCACGCAATGCCCTCATTGCTTCAGCACATTGAAGAACGATTATCGCCAGTACGGTATCGATATTGAGGTTTTGCATCATACGGAGTTCATCAACAGACTGATAGAGCAAGGCAAGCTCAAGCTGAATGGCAGTGCTGATCTGGGCAAAGTCGTTTTCCACGATTCATGTTATCTGGGACGCTACAACTCGATCTACGATCAGCCGCGAAAGGCCGTGGCTTCTGCGACGGGCCAGGCACCTATCGAGATGGATAAGAAGAGGGAGCGGGCCTTCTGCTGCGGCGGCGGCGGCGGACGTATGTGGCTGGAGGAAAACGTTGGAGAAAGAATATACGTCGCTCGTACTGAGCAGGCTCTGAAACAGGAACCCAATACGATTTGCACCTGCTGTCCCTATTGTATGACAATGTTCGAGGATGGGCTCAAGGATAAGGGCGCTGCGGATAAGGTGCGCGTGCTGGACTTGTCCGAGATCGTCGTAGCCGCTTTGAAGTAGGATCGCAAGTAGCATAGTTTGTATTGCCCGTTTCGTTCAAGAGGGATTGCCGAAGAAGTAGTGTCCTTCCGCGGAATCCTTCCATTGAATTTTTCACATGGAAGGACCAAGATTGGGGGTCAGGGGGTTGACCTAGACTTTTTCCACATTCTCCAAAAATGATACAATATAGGTTGTGATCGAAATAATATCGGAGTTGCATAGGCAGCTTCGATAGATTGAGAGGGTTATATGAAGGAGAAGGTAGAGGCCGCTTTAAAGAAGATAAGGCCGTCGCTGCAGGCTGATGGCGGCGACGTTGAACTGGTCGATGTAAAGAACGGTGTCGTAAGAGTGCGGCTCAAGGGCGCATGCAACGGATGCCCGATGGCCACTATGACACTGCAGAAGGGCATTGCCAAGGTGATAAAGGAAGCGGTGCCTGAGGTTAAAGAGGTGATAGCCGTATAGTAGCGCTGGGGTAAGTCTTTGTTTGCGTAATCGACTCGTATAATGTAAAATAGTAATATGGAAATGTTTCATAGGGGGAGTGGGAGTGAATCCCGCCCCCCTTTTTTATAGGTTTTCCTCAGGTTCTACATCATGGGCGGACTCGTGAAATGTAAGTAAATATGTTAAAATATAATGTTAGAATGTGAAAAAAGTAACAATTGCTTTGGGACGAGTGTGGTGGGGGTAAGGTTCGGAGCGCGAAACAGGAGGGAACGACGAGAATATCAATATTACGTTGACAGTGATGTCGTCGAAATAACTTATGAAAGTAAATGTAGAGCAGATTATGAAAGGGGGCAAAGTTGGCTAAACCAAAGGTAGCTTTTTACTGGTGTGCTTCCTGTGGCGGTTGTGAAGAGACCGTCGTTGATTTAAATGAAAATCTTTTAAAGGTGGCTGATGCCGTAGATATCGTGTTATGGCCTGTCGCGTTGGACTTCAAGAAAAAAGATATCGAGGCCATGAAGGACAAAGAGATCGCGGTCAGCTTTATCAACGGGGCCGTAAGAATGGATGAACACGAGGAGTGGGTAAAGCTCCTCAGGAAGAAATCGGGCCTCGTTGTCGCCTTCGGGGCGTGCGCTTGCTTCGGCGGTATACCGGGGCTGGCTAATTTCTGGGATAAACAGACGATATTCGATCGGCACTTTAAAGAGGTGCCGTCGGTGGATAATCCCAAGGGCGTGACTCCTCAAACGAAGTGTAAAGTCGATGGCAACGAGCTTCATCTGCCGGAGTTTTACGATACGGTCAAAACACTGGGCCAGACCATCGATGTGGATTATTACCTCCCCGGCTGTCCTCCTCCACCTGATCTAGTGCTGGGCGCGGTGATGGCTATTCTGGAGGGGAAACTGCCGAAGAAAGGCAGCGTGCTGGCGCCCGATAAGGCGTTGTGCGATACATGCCCGCGCCGGGACTCCAAGCCGGAGAAGCTGTCGATAAAAGAGATGAAGCGGCCGTGGCAGATCAAGATGGATCCTACGAAGTGTTTCCTGCCACAGGGCATATTCTGCGTAGGCCCGGCCACCCGGTCGGGATGCGGCGAAACTTGCATCAATGCCAACCAGCCTTGCCGCGGTTGCATGGGCCCGATGAGCGGCGTCGCTGATCAAGGGGCCAAGTCGCTTTCCATGATCGCCTCCATCTTAGGTATCGATGAAGAGGAAAATATGTCCGATGCGGATGTCGCGAAATTGATCGACGGGATTGCCGACCCCGCGGGAACGGTTTATAGATTTAGCCTGCCTTCCTCCCTGTTGGGAAGAAAGCGGATGTAAGGCTTAGGAGGATAGAGAGTACATGGAGAGAATAACGATAGATCCGATTACCAGGCTGGAGGGCCATGGCAAGATAGAGATATTCCTCGATGACAGCGGCAACGTGAAGAATGCATACCTCCAGGTGCCGGAGCTTCGAGGCTTTGAAAAGTTCTGCGAAGGAAGGGCGGCGGAGGATGTGCCCAGAATCACCACGATGATCTGCGGCGTGTGCCCTACCGCTCACCATATGGCAGGGACGAAGGCGCTGGATGACCTGTTCAAGGTTGAGCCGACGCCTACCGCCAAGAAGATACGCGAGCTGATGTACAGCGCGTTCTTTTGTGAGGATCATATCCTGCACTTCGTCTTCCTGGGCGGTCCCGACTTTGTGGTCGGCCCGCAGGCGCCTGCCGCCGAGAGGAACATCCTCGGCGTTATAGGCAAGGTGGGCTTGGAGACCGCGGGGAAGGTTATCGAGTGCAGAAAGAAGATGCGCAATGTGATGCGGATCATCGGCGGTAAGCCGATCCAGCCTACCTGCGGATTGCCCGGCGGCGTATCGAAGGGGCTGACCGAGGACGAGCGCAAGCAGTGCGTCGAGGCCGGCGAATACGGCGTGGCTTTCTGCCAGGCCCTGCTGAAGATATTCGAGGACGTCGTACTGAAGAATAAAGATTTTGTCGATCTGATTCTGGGTGACGTATATAAGCTTAAGACCTATTACATGGGCATGGTGGATAAGAACAACAAGGTCAACTTCTACGACGGCCTTATCCGCGTAGTAGACCCCAACGGCAAAGAGTACATCAAGTTCAAGCACCAGGATTATCTGAAGGTCATCAGGGAGCATGTTGAGCCCTGGACTTATATGAAGTTCTGCTATCTGAAGGATAAGGGTTGGAAGGGCTTTGTCGACGGTATGGACAGCGGCGTTTACAGGGTAGCTCCGCTGGCAAGGCTGAACGCCTCTGACGGCATGGCGACGCCGCTGGCGCAGGAGGCATACAATAAATTCTACTCAACCCTCGGCGGCAAGCCGGTGCACAACACGCTGGCATATCACTGGGCGCGTCTTATAGAAGCCCTTTATGCAGCCGAGCGCGTGCTGGAGCTGGCGAGCGACAAGTCGATCACGTCCCCCGATATCGTCAATCTGCCTACCAAGACCCCGGAGGACGGCGTCGGCATAGTCGAAGCGCCGCGAGGAACCTTGATCCATCACTACACCACCGACAAGAAGGGTATCATCACCAAGTGCAACCTGATCGTGGCTACCTCGAACAACTCTGCGGCGATCAATATGACTGTGGAGAGCGCGGCCAAGGCGCTCATCAAGAACGGTAACGTTCCCGAAGGTATCCTTAACATGATAGAGATGGGATTCCGCGCCTACGACCCGTGCCACGGCTGCGCCAACCATTCGCTGCCGGGCAGGACGGCGCTGGAATTGAACGTGTACGATAAAGACGGAAATCTGATGAGGAGCATGCGCCAGGGCTAAGGCGCGCAGAGTACCTCTTTTTGAAGAAAGGAATGAAATGGGTAAGAAAGACACTATCGAAACGGTAATTTGTAAAGAAGGCGCTAAGATATATCTTCCTCCGTGTCAGATCAAGTGTCCCGTCGGAGAGGATATTCAGCGCACGAATGCCATGCTTTCTCTGCTCTCCACGAACAAGGACGAGGCCGCGAAGCAGGTTATGAATATAGGCGACCAGATATACGACAAGAATCCCTTGTTCCCTATCTGCGGCTATGTCTGCGGTCTGTGCGAGAAGGAGTGCAATTATAAAGATAAAACCGGGGCCATCAGACGCAAGATGCTTAAGCGTTTCATAAGCGATTACTATGTGCCCTATCTCGATAAGAAGCCCGCATTGCCGGCTCCGACCAAGGACAAGGTCGCTATCGTCGGGAGCGGACCGGCCGGCATGATGGCCGCTTACGAGCTGTGCAAGAAGGGCTATAAGGTTACCATCTTCGAGAAGGACAAGGTGCTTGGCGGTGCCTTAAGATGTATCCCCAAGTACCGTCTCCCGGTTAAGGTGCTTGATGGTACATTGAAGAACCTTGTGAGGATATCCCATGCCGAGGTGAAGTACAATTGGTCTCTAGGAGACAGCGGTAAGATTTACAGTGGCAATACAATAGATAGTCTCAAAAAAGAAGGATTTAAGACAGTGTTTGTTGCCACAGGGACCCCTGTTGCCAGGCCACTTACAATTGAAGGGCGAATGGTAACGGGTGAAAATTACGTAGAGGGAGTGATGTTTGGTCTGCCGCTGTTATATGATGCTGGCCAAAATAAGGTGCCTAGGGATATTTTCCAGGGTAAGAAAGTACTGGTTATAGGGGGTGGCAACGTTGCATTTGATGCTGCCAGACTAGCTCGCAGGATTGGTGGTGAGGTTACACTGGTATGTCTGGAGTGCGAGGATAAGAGCAGTAGAGATGGTATCCCTGCCGATGTTGATGAAATAGAGGGTGCTACTGAGGAGGGGATAAAGATAATATACGGCAGAGGCGTCAGCGATATCATCAGCGAAAATGGAAAGTTTAAGAAGGTCAAGTGCCCGAGATGTATCTCTGTATTTAACGATAAGGGATTCAATCCCAGGTTCGATTTCAAGGACTCGATAGATGTTACAGCTGATATATTATTAATAACGATAGGTCAAGGTCCAGAAAGGGCCATTTTCCAGAATGAGGGCCTTTATAACGATCAGGGCCGGCTCGATGTTGATCCGGTCACGCTCATGAGCAACAAGAAACCCGGCATCTTCATCGGTGGCGATGCGAGACGCATAGGATACGCTGCTGATGCAATGCTGGAAGGGATCGTGGCTGCCGAATCTATTGACCGCTTCATAAAAGGTACCGACATGAAGGCCGATAGGCAGAAGGAGTACCAGAAGGCGGAGGCCGCAAGATTAGAGAACTATAAGCCGCAGCCTCAGCTCGTGTGGAAAGAGGCCGACAAGAGGCTGAACTTCGAGATGTTCGAGAAGGGGTTTACGCTCAAGCAGGCCATCACAGAGGCGCAGAGGTGTCTCTATTGCGGCCCGTGCCTGAGCTGCAAGGGCTGCGTAACCATGGGTCTGCAGGATGAGATACCTGAGATAAAGGTCAATGAGGAGAAGTGCAGCGGTTGCGCCCTTTGCGTCGCCGTCTGCCGCTACGACGCTCCCAAGCTGGAGAAGCGCGGAAAGTCATTTGTAGCGGTGATCGATCTGGACAGGTGCAAACGCTGCGGATTATGCGTCAGCGTCTGCCCGTCTGATTCGATAACGATGTCGGATAGCATGGGGCAACAAATGGACAAGGCCTTCGCCGAGCTGTCGAAGAAGAAGTAGTGACGGGATCGATAATACGTTGAAGACATTGGTTTTAGGCATAGGGAACCCGATCGTAACCGACGATAGCGTCGGGCTGAAGGTGGCCAGGCTGATCAAGGAACGCAGGCCCGAGCTCGATGTGGTCGAGGCCTGCTCCGGCGCCATGGGTCTTTTCGATTACGTGATCGATCAGGACAGGGTCATATTGATCGACTCCATCAAGACCGAGAACGGCGTGCCCGGCGAAGTGTATCGCATGAGAATCGACGATTTGAACCCGACGCTGAGGCAGCATTCATCGCACGGGCTGGATATCGCCAGCGCGCTGAAGATCGGTGAGGGATTGGGCTACAAGATGCCTGAGGCCGTGAACATTTATGCTATCCAGGTTAAAGATAATATCAGGTTCGGCGAAGAGTGTACTGCAGAGGTAGCGGAGAGGATACCACTCATCGCCCAGCAAATAATTGAGGAGGAAGATTTATGAGCGCTTACGCTCCTAAGATCGTGGTATTTACCTGCAACTGGTGCCAGCGTGGAGGGACCGATTTAAGTGCGATTGCCAAGGAATGCGGAATGCCAGCTGTGAAGATAGTGAAGTCCATGTGCTCCGGAGCGGTGTCTCCTGCGCATATTTTGCGCGCCTTCAAGAGCGGCGCCGATGGGGTATTCGTGGTCGGGTGCCCGCTGGGAGACTGCCATTATATCAGCGGAAATTACAAGGCGCGGCGCCGGGTCAAACTGATGAAGACCGTGCTCTCCCAGCTTGGAATCGAGCCGGAGAGATTGGGCATAGCGCTGTTGGCCGAATCGGAGATCGCAAAGTTCAGGACTGCGCTAGCCAAGTTTGCGGATAACGTCTGCAGCCTGGGTTCGCTCAGCGGCACAAAAGCGGGAGTGAACTAGGACGATACAACGGTTCGCGCAGCAATTTGTGTTTGTGCGCGATGAGGAACAGGTTTGTTTATACGGATTCACCGACCGGCTGGCTAGAGCGGTCGGTGATTTTTTCGGAGTGATGCGAGGCTGATGTGAAGGCAGTCAAGATAAAAGTTAACGGCGTGGTGCAAGGGGTCGGGTTCAGGCCCTTTGTGTACCGTATCGCCCATGAGCATGGCGTCACGGGCTGGGTGCGGAATACCTCCGGCAACGTGGAGATCGAAGTTGAAGGTACTGGACGTGAGGTAGATAAGTTTGTCGCCGCTCTGAAAGCTGAAGCCCCGCCTCTAGCCCGCATCGATGATATCGATGTCGCCTCATGCTCTCCGCAAGGCTATGCCAAGTTCAAGATCCGCGAAAGCCTGAGCGAGGAAGGCGGGTATCAGTTGATCTCGCCGGATATTGCTACTTGCAGCGATTGCCGGCGCGAGATATTCGACGCGAAGGACCGCCGCTACCGCTATCCGTTCACCAACTGCACTAACTGCGGCCCGCGCTTCACCATCATCGATGATATCCCCTATGATCGCGCTAATACAACCATGCGCAAGTTCCGCATGTGCAAGCTGTGTCAGCGTGAATACGATGATCCGCTGAACCGTCGTTTTCATGCCCAGCCGAACGCCTGTCCCGACTGCGGCCCGCGCCTTTCTTTGGTTGATAATAAAGGCGATCCAGTAGCGTGTGATGATACGCTAGCTGCCTCGGCCCAGCTTCTGCGCGTGAGAAAGATTCTGGCGATCCGCGGCCTCGGCGGTTTCCAGCTGGCGTGCGATGCGACGAACGCTAAAGCGATCAAGCTGCTTCGGAAGCGTAAGCGGCGTCCCAGCAAGCCCTTTGCTGTGATGTTTTCCTCAGTGGAAGATGTCGAGGAGCATTGCCTCGTATCGAAGAAAGAGAAGGAACTGCTGCGTTCGCCTGAGGCGCCGATAGTTTTGCTGAAGTGGAAGCAGGACGAGTCGAGCATCGCGTCGGGAGTGGCGGAACGGTTGACCTATCTTGGGGCCATGCTGCCGTATACGCCCCTGCATCATCTGCTTATGAGTAATGCAGGCATTCCGCTTGTGATGACCAGCGGCAATATGAGCGAGGAGCCAATAGCTAAGGATAACGATGAGGCGCTGATGCGGCTGGGAGGCATAGCCGATTATTTCCTGCTGCACGATCGCGATATCTACGCCAGATACGATGACAGTGTATGTATCGTCGAGCGGGAGCCGCAGACGGTCAGGCGCGCCCGGGGCTATGCCCCCTACCCTGTTAAGCTGGGTTTCGATTCGCTGCCGGTTCTCGCGTGCGGCGCAGAGCTTAAGAATACTTTCTGTTTTACCAAAGGCAGGCACGCGTTCGTCAGCCAGCACATCGGCGATATGGAGAATGCCGAGACGCTGGAGCACTACGAGAACACAGTCGAGCTGTACAAACGGCTGTTTCGTATCGAGCCAGAGGCAGTAACATACGACATGCATCCCGAGTACTTGGCCACGAAGTATGCGCTGCGTATCGCTGAATCGTCTGGCTTGAGGCTGGTGCCGGTGCAGCACCACCATGCGCATATCGTCAGTTGCATGGCTGATAATGCGGTCGCAGGGCCCGTCATTGGCGTGGCGCTGGACGGCACCGGCTACGGCGCGGACGGCGCGATATGGGGCGGAGAGTTCCTCGTCGCGGAGTTCGGGCGGTTTGACAGAGTAGGACATCTTGAATATGTTCCGTTGCTTGGCGGCGAGGCTGCGATCAAGAAGCCTTACCGCATGGCGCTGAGCTATATCTGGTCTACGCTGGGCCGGGATTTCCCGCTCGATGGCCTGTCTTTGGGCAAGATCGATCGCGATGAGTTAGCTTTATTGAAGCAGCAATTGAAGCGCGGGCTGAACTGCCCGCCAACCTCCAGCGCCGGCCGCCTTTTCGATGCGGTGTCTGCTATCGCAGGCGTATGTACAGAGATTAGCTATGAGGCGCAGGCGGCCATCGAGCTGGAAATGGTCGCTGAAGGGAGCTCAACTAGTCGCGGTGCGAAGTTATATCCTTTCAATATCGCCGAGCAGAACGGCTTGCGGGTGGTCAAGCTGGCGAAGCTGATAGCTGCGATAGCAAAGGATGTCAGAGGCGGCGTCCCGACATCGCGAATATCACTCAAGTTTCACAGGACCATGGCGCAGATGGTGCGCGAGATGTGTTTATCGATATCGAAAGATGCAGGGATTAAGGTCGTGGCGCTGAGCGGCGGGGTGTTCCAGAATCGCCTTCTTATGCGATTGGTTGTCGAGGCACTGGAGGCAGATGGATTCAAGGTGTTAACGCATCGCGATGTCCCCTGCAATGACGGTGGCATCTCGCTGGGGCAGGCGGTTATTGCAAACTTCGTGCTTTCGGGATAGCATAATCGTGGGGATATTAAAGTCCTAATAAGTTATGTAAAGATTATTAGCTATGTGTCTTGCAGTTCCCCTACTGATAAAATCGATTAACGGCAAGGACGCCGATGCGGAGATGGGCGGCGTGTCTCGTCCCGTCAGCCTCTGGCTTACTCCGGAAGCAAAGGTCGGCGACTATGTGCTGGTGCACACCGGCTATGCCATCAGCGTGTTGAACAAAGCGGAGGCCGAGGAGACACTGCGGCTGCTCGTTGAGATTGCCGCTATGGGTGGGGTCGAGGGTTGAAGTTCATCGATGAGTTCCGCCGCTCCGATCTGGCGAAGGGCCTGGTCTCCCGCATCGTTCAGCGCTCCAGGACCAACGTGCGCTTCATGGAGTTTTGCGGGGGCCATACGGTAGCTATATTCAAGTATGGTATCCGCCAGCTGCTGCCCCCTACTATCGAGATGGTGTCCGGCCCCGGCTGTCCCGTGTGTGTTACCTCTAACTCGGATATCGATAAGTGTATCGCATTTTCTCAGTTGCCCGGGGTCATAGTGGCAACCTTCGGCGATATGCTCAAGGTGCCGGGCAGCCGCTCCAGTCTGCAGCGCGCGAAGGCCGAGGGCGCGGATGTGCGCATGGTGTATTCCGCTCTGGATGCGCTGAGCATGGCGCGTGATAGTACCGATAAGTCCGTGGTCTTTCTCGGCATCGGTTTCGAGACTACAGCGCCCACTATCGCCGCTTCCATCCTTCAGGCGCAGGAGCAGAAGATCGTGAACTACCATGTGTTCTCCATGCATAAACTCACACCTCCCGTGGTCAAGGCCGTACTCGACGCGGGCGAGGTCAAGATCGGCGGGATCGTGTGCCCGGGGCATGTCAGCGTTATCACCGGCTCTCAGGCATGGGAGTTCGTGGCCAGAGACTACGGCATCCCCTGCGTCGTCTCGGGGTTCGAGCCCCTCGATATACTTCAATGTATTTCGATGCTGGTGGAGCAGGTCGAGGGCGGCCGCTCCGAGGTTGAGATCGCCTACAGCCGCGGTGTGTGTCATGAGGGGAATATAGAGGCGCAGAAGCTGATGCATCGCGTCTTCCAGCCCTCCCCTGCCGAGTGGCGCGGCATAGGCCAGGTGCCCGGCAGCGGACTGAAGCTGAGGGAGAAATATTCGCGCTTCGACGCCGAACGCGTTTTTGAGATAGAGCCCGGGGAATCGTTCGAACCTGATGGATGCATCTGCGGTGAGGTTCTCCGCGGTGTAAGAACGCCGCACGATTGCGCGCTGTTCAACAGCGTCTGTACCCCGCAGTCGCCTGTGGGCCCGTGCATGGTGTCCTCAGAAGGCACCTGTGCCGCGTATTATTTATATGGCGGTGACAGCCGTGGCTGAGCAAGATAGGATCCTGCTGGCGCACGGCAGCGGCGGGAAGATGGCTCATGAGCTTATATCCAAGAGCTTCATCCGCGAGCTGAGTAACCCGCTGCTGGCCAAGATGGACGACTCGGCGGTCGTGCCCTTCAGCGGCAAACTGGCGTTCACCACAGATAGTTATGTGGTGAGCCCGATCTTCTTCCCCGGCGGGGACATCGGCAGGCTGGCGGTGTGCGGCACGGTGAACGATCTGGCAATGTCCGGCGCCAGGCCGCTCTATCTGAGCCTGGCCTTCATTATCGAAGAAGGTTTTCCCTATGATGATCTGGCGAAAATCGTTGCGTCGGTGAAGGGGGCAGCTCGCGAGGCGGGCGTGCAGATAGTGACCGGCGATACTAAGGTGGTGCATCGCGGGAGTGCGGACAAGCTCTTTATCAATACCTCCGGAATCGGGATGATTCCCCAGGGTGTAAATATATCGGGTTCGAACGCCAGACCGGGGGATGTGGTAATACTGAGCGGCACCATCGGCGATCACGGAATCGCTGTGCTCAGCAAGCGGGAGGGCTTGAGTTTTTCGACAAAGCTTAAGAGCGATTGCGCCCCCCTCGGTGGCCTGGTTGCCGATATGCTGAAAGCAAGTCGAAACATCAATTGTATGCGCGATCCGACCAGGGGCGGATTGGCTACGACGTTAAATGAGATAGCTCAGCAGTCGAATGTCGGTATTCGAATAGATGAAGAAGCGATACCGGTGCGCGAGGAAGTCATGGCCGCCTGCGAGATGCTGGGCCTCGACCCGCTGTACATCGCGAACGAGGGCAAGCTGATAGCCGTAGTGCCGCCGGCGGATGCCAGGGCTGTGCTCAAAGCTATGAGGAAGCATCCGTACGGCAAGAACGCTGCCATTATCGGCAAGGTAACGGACGAAAAACCGGGCCGTGTCGTTATGAATACCAGGATCGGATCGTCGCGCATCGTTGACATGCTCACCGGCGACCCGCTGCCGAGGATCTGTTAGAGATTTTCTGAATAAGAGGTGTCCTTCCATGGAATCTTCTCTTGGAAGGACCGGGGGAACTGGGGGTGTCACGTAGAGACGCAAAATGTTGCGTCTCTACACGATGACCGAAATATTGGGGGATTAAGAGGTTTGGATAATCTGTAATCCGACCCGTCGACATTAAAAAAGAGGTGCAGGAGATTTCTCTCCTGACGGTCCTTCCGCGGAAGGATTAGGGGTGTCCCGTAGAGACGCAAAATGTTGCGTCTCTACACGATGACCGAAATATTGGGGGATTAAGAGGTTTGGATAATCTGTAATCCGACCCGACGACAGATTAAAAAAGAGGTGCTGGAGATTTCTCTCCTGGCGGTCCTTCCGCGGAAGGATTAGGGGTGTCACGTAGAGACGCAAAATGTTGCGTCTCTACACGATGACCGAAATATTGGGGGATTAAGAGGTTTGGATAACGATTCCCCCAAGAATGGGGGATAGGGGGTTGATATTCTATTATGCATGAGCTGGCTATAACGCAGGGTTTAATCGATCTCGTGCTGGAGCATGCGAAGAAGGCCGGGGCCAAGAAGGTGCTGAGGGTCAATGTGGTCGCCGGAGAGCTGAGCGGCTTCGTCGATGAGTGCATGCAGTTCTACTACGAGCAGCTCAGCAAGGGCACTATCGCTGAGGAGGCCAAGCTGTCGTTTCAGAGGGTTCCTACTCAGGGCCGTTGCCGTGATTGCGGGCATGAGTTCATAATCGAAGAGTTAAACTGGATATGCCCAGAGTGCCAGAGCAACAATATTCAGCTTATAAAGGGGATGGAGCTGTTTGTGGAAAGTATCGAGGTGGACTGAGATGGAAATCAAGGTGCTTAAAGATATACTCAGCGCCAATGACCGCATCGCGCAGGAGAACCGGAAATTGCTCGATAAAAAGGGTGTGTTTGCTATAAACGTAATGGCATCTCCGGGCGCCGGGAAAACCAGCGTGATCCTGCGTACTATCAGCGGCCTCAAGAGTAAGGTCAGGATTGGTGTGATAGAAGGCGATGTCAGCTCCAGGATAGATGCGGACAGGATAGCGAAAGAGAATGTGCCGGTGCTTCAGATCAACACCGGAGGCGAGTGCCACCTTGATGCCAATATGGTGCAAAGGGCGCTCAAGGACATGCCGCTCGACGATATCGATATCCTGTTGATTGAGAATATCGGCAACCTCATCTGTACCGCCGAGTTTAAGATCGGCACGCACAAGAATCTGGTGATCGCAAGCGTTCCCGAGGGCCACGACAAGCCGCTGAAGTATCCCCTGATGTTCACGGTCGCGGACGTGATACTGGTCAACAAGATGGACCTGCTGCCCTATTCTAATTTCGATTTAAACGCTTACAGGAAGGCCGTCCAAGGGCTTAATGAGAAAGTAGAAGTGATAGAGATATCCTGTGCCACAGGACAGGGAATTAAGCAGTGGCTGGATTGGCTAAAAGGGCAGATGAATAAATCACCTCGTAAACTTGCGTAAGACGGCGATAACCTTACCCTGAAACTCAACGTCCTCATACATCGTCATTTCCTGACGTTCTACTTGACTGGAAGAACACTTGCCATACTCGGCCGGAACTGTACCTGCTTTCTTCGGCTCTGCCAAAATAACCTCCCCAAGAACTACCCCAGTTTCATTACCTGTCCTGTTTTCCCTTGGAAAAGGCAATTGTTAAGAAAGCGAATATAAAGCCGACTATAGCAGCTGCAAAGGCGATATAGAAGCCATAACTTATATAACCTAACAGATGATCTTGCGCAGCATCTATAATAAACCAGATACCTCCACCAATAGCCGCAAGTGCGCCGACCATGGCAAGTATGTCAAGAGTTGTCACCGCCGCTCTGCCGCCTTTAGTTGCCATAGACACAATGAAAGCTGGGAGCGTTAATACAGCCATCAATATGCCGCCTATAAACACCAAGAAAGCATTGAATGACTCGCTTATTGACATGCTTATCCCATCCCAGCCCGAGAAAGAGATACAATATCCCATAGAACAAGCATCAGCCCATGTTAGGAAAACACCAACTATTACCATAATCCCGCAAATCAAAGTGATAACCGGTCCTGCTATTCTCATTGCACTGCTCCTTTCTATTTTTACTTACTTTATTTTATGAGGCTGCTCAACCCTTTGCGCAATTGTACTATTAAAATCGGACTTTGTGTAGCCCATGTAAGGGTCCATAACATATTGGACTTTAGAGGGGTAGAGAAGTTATCGAGGAAGTAGCGAAGTGGCAGAAGCTTCCCGATACCCCGATGAGGTTTTTCAGTATTTTACCAGATCAAGTATTCCATGAGTTGCCGATTGAAGCAATCCGGGGCATATAAGTCATCGATATGGCGGTTAACGAACCGGTCTTGCATGGTCTTATTGAATCTTTCCAGGTGGCTATTGGATTGTGGATAAAGGGGCATCCGAATGGATATGAAGACCGATACATACAGAAGAGCATCCTTAGAGTGGCGTGGGACTAAGGACGATATCCGTAACTTTTTAACTTTACGGTCAAATCAAGGATATCGCGGATAGCAGATACCTCGAACGGCTTGCGGACGAAGAATGTGGGGCCTAAGGTCATGGCCTCCGTAGCAACGGTGCTTTCACCGTAACCGCTGACTATGGTCACGACAGCAGTGCTCTTGATGGCCTTTAAATAACGCAGCACCTCCACCCCACTCAATCCCGGCAGTATAAGATCGAGGAAGATCAGGGAAACCTGCTGTCTATCCAACACTTCCACCGCCTTTTCCCCGCTGTTCACCGCGACTACACTATAGCCCTTACTTTTAACGATATCTTGCAACATATCGCAAACCGAAACATCGTCGTCAACAATGAGTACCGTATTTCCATTATCCTTGGACTTCAGGTTAAGGAAACTAGTGATGTCGTCCTGCCGAAACCTGCGATCACCACGAGTACCGATACGGTAGCTCTTTATCAGCCCTTGATCGCTCCACTGCCTCACCGTGTTGGGATGCACATTAAGTAGCTCAGCTACCTCCTGCACCGTAAGTAGTTTTACCGATGTCTCAAGCATTTCGCTACCTCCTTAGTTCTCAATGATGATAAACTCAATGTTTATTGGTAATGTGTTATCATATTTTATCTAACTTTATGCTATTGTATCATATAATATCTATGTTTGTCAAGTGTTGCTTGAAACTACTCTTTCTTCACATTAGTTAACACAAAGTTATATATGTTAACAGAACTTAATTGCCAACTCGATGATGTCCGGGTATCCTCTGGGGATATACAAATTTTGCGAACTAGAGGAAGCGGGAATGTAACGTCTAAGATGGCAAGGTCAAACTGGTGATACTAGCAAGCCTTGCAGCTCTGTGGCTATATCATCGCTATAAAGATCAAAGAGGAAAGAGGTCAACTCACTACAAGTTGATATGGGAAATCCCGGCTAGGCCAGATATCCTCAACTTTTTAGCTTTAAGGTCAAGCCAAGGATATCGCGGATAGCGGATACCTTGAACGGCTTGCGGACGAAGAATGTGGGGCCTAAGCTCATGGCCTCCGTAGCAACGGGGCTTTCACCATAACCGCTGACTATGGTCACGACAGCATCGCTCTTGATGGCCTTTAAATGACGCAGCACCTCCGCCCCACTCAACCCCGGCAGCATGAGATCGAGGAAGATCAGGGAAAACTGCTGTCTATCCAACACTTCCACCGCCTTTTCCCCGCTGTTCACCACGACTACACTATAGCCCTTACTTTCAACGATACGCCGCAGTAGACTGCAAACCGCAACCTCATCGTCAACAATGAGCACTGCATTCTCAATATCCTTGGACCTCAGGTTAAGGAAACTAGTGATGTCGTCCTGCCGAAACCTTCGATCACCACGAGAACCGATACGGTAGCTTTTTAGCAGCCCTTGATTACTCCACTGCCTTACCGTGTTGGGATGCACATTAAGTAGCTCAGCTACCTCCTGCACCGTAAGTAGTTTTGCCGGTGTCTTAGCCATCTCGCTAACTCCTTGGTTCCTAATAGTGTTAAAGATAATATAAGTAAATATAGGTTAAGATAAGACACGTAGGGTTATTTATACAATACTCTTTAGTAATTGTCAAGTATTTTATAAAGTATTATTTAAGGCGTCCATAATAGTGGTTTAAGATAGCCTCAGTAACTTTAGAAATCATGTAGGTAACTAGAGGTAGTTATAGGATAATACAAATTGACTTGTAGGATAAATGATGTCAAAGTGATTACACAGACGCAGCAGGTTTTTTATTTGTGAAGTCAATAAAGCATACAATCCTGCCCGATAGGAGCACTGTCCAGTTGGATGTGTGAATTTAATCCTATGGGGGTCGATCAGGACTTGGCTGAATATTAAATTGGAAAGTAACTAGATTATTTAAAAGAGGAGGGAAAGACATGAAAAAGATAGTCGGATTTCTTGGTATCCTGACACTGGTTCTATCCATGCTTATGGTTACATCTCTGCCGGTGTTGGCAGCCAAGCCTGCGGACAACATGGCTGGAGCTCAGAAAGTCGCCTGGAACCTTTCGGCGAAAGTTATGCCGGTTCCACCTTATGGCTCAATGGACATCACCGGTTCGGATACAGCTTCCAAGCTGATTGTAAACCGGCCGAATGGCAAGACTGTAGCCACCATCACCGGAGCGATGAGCGGTCTGCATGCAAACACAGTTTACACCGTGTATCTGTCAAATGGATATACGCCGTACGTGTTTACGGGATGGAATGTTACAGGAAATTGGATAAAATCAGATGAATACCAAGGGTCACAATATCCTCACGATATGATATTAACCCAGACTGGAACCAGTTTAACAGGCTCTGGGGGGTATCCAGTGGGAGGACCATACCAATACCCGTGGACAATAACATCAGGTTCTGTCAATGGAAACACGATAGATTTCTACGCTGTTTATCACGACTGTCCTGTAGCAGGAGCAATAATGCATGTTACTGGTACGATTGCGCCGGATGGAACAATGAGTGGTAGTTGGTCTGATAACGCATGGGGCCAAAATAGAACTAGTACTTGGACAACTACTAGCGGAACAGCTGTAAAAACTCATACTGGTGACTCATGGTGGCCTAACTTTTTCACCAGCACCGTGCCGGCGTTTACGTTCACAACCGATGCCAATGGAGCCGGAAGCTGGCACGTTAACCTGACTGCAGCTGATTTTCCGGGAAAAGGGACCTATCAACTTTCAATTTGGATTAATGAAGCCGGTGCGACTATGCTAATCAGCGATACTTTCTCAGTCACAATAAAGTAACCAGAATAAAATAATGTGCCCCGCATGAGATGATACCTCATCGGGGCGATGGCATCAGGGGCGATCAGCATCCTAATACATGCTTAAAATAGCATTAAAGTCAATTAACCAGCTGCCGTAACTGATGCAGGTGCAGCCTTTTATTGTATTTGGGAAGTCAATAAAGCGTACTATTTTCGTAGAAATCCGCCAGACCGGCCCATGTCTTACTTCACCTCACGCCACAAAATGAGTGGACACCAGCTATAACGCATACGGCGCAGGCCGAGCCACGCGCTGTGATGGCAGCGATATATATATAATGAAAAGGAATTTTGAAAAAGGGGAGTCCTAAGATGAAGAAATCAATAATGACAGGCGCGATAAAAGGCAAGGGGATGCTAAAGGCGATCCCCATACTTTTGCTGATTATGGTGCTGGCGCTGACCATGGTGCTAACCACCGCCGCACCGGCAATGGCTGACACTTCGGTCACCCATAATGCCGGGACAGGCACCAATGTGGATGGTCCAGGAACCATCACATGGTCAAACGTCGGCAATATTGTTTCCGTCGACAATAACGATGCCACTGTAATTATACTAAGCAACAACCAAATATCTGAGTACCTCGAAGGCACCAATTATGGTTTCGCTATTCCATCCGGTGCGACCATCACCGGCATACAGGTTAATATCGGACGGAATGCTTCTATAACTGGTAAAATACGGGATTACGTAGTCAGTTTGCTTAAAGCTGGCGCTATTGTCGGCGATAATAAAGCGGTAACCGGAACAGACTGGCCTAGTGGTTCCATAACAGCAAAAACCTACGGCGGAGCAGGCGACCTGTGGGGAACCACCTGGACGTCTGCGGAAATAAATGCTACAAACTTCGGTGTGGCTCTATCCGTAAAAAGTGGTACTGGTAGTACTCAAACAGCGTATGTTGATTACATGCAGATCACCGTAACGTATACCAACCCTGCACCTACACCTACTACGCTCACCGTATCTCCAGAGACTGGCATCTATGGCGGCACGGTAGACCTGACGGCCATGTTGTCGCCAGCAGTCAGCGGCAAGACTATATATTTCACCCTTAATGGAGCACCAGTCGGCAGTGACGCTACTGACGGCAGTGGTGTTGCTCTACTAGAGGACGTTAGCCTCAGCGGCATTTCTGCAAGCACTTATACTGATTACATTGGAGCCAGCTTTGCAGGTGACTCCGGATACGGCGCAAGCAGCGATACGGCTAACCTGACAGTGAGCAAGGCCGACGCTACCATCACAGTCACTCCTTATGATGTGACCTATGATGCCGCAGCCCACACTGCAACCGGCACAGCAACAGGGGTTGGCAGCGTAGATCTCAGCAGCGGCCTTGTCCTTACCGGCACGACTCACACCAAAGCCGGCACTTACACAGGTGATGCATGGACCTTCTCCGGCGGCACTAACTATAACGATGCAAACGGCACTGTCAATGACAAGATCGGCAAGGCAACCGCTTCCGTTACACCAATCGCCAATGGCAAGATTTACGGCGCTGGCGATCCAGCCCTTACCGGCACCCTTGCAGGCTTCTTACCGGCTGACGCGGTGACCGCAACCTAT
>Ga0315294_10001082_pt1 | contig 29455 bp, 26 predicted proteins | sample YL17G13_40_MG_FD_203626 | JGI IMG/M metagenome (GOLD analysis project Ga0315294, IMG submission 203626) | Sediment microbial communities from Yellowstone Lake, YNP, Wyoming, USA - YL17G13_40 | ecosystem: Environmental > Aquatic > Freshwater > Lake > Sediment | place: USA: Wyoming | collected... | reverse complement strand
AGTTCACAGATAATGGCGAGGCACCGGTGGTCGGCGAACCGCTAAATCCCGCAACAGGTGCAGGAGGATTGCTGACTGCTATATAACTCGTCCGCGTCTTTACATTGCTGCCGCCCGGTCCGTATGCCGTCAGGCTTACCGTGTAATTTCCGCCAGACTGATATGTATGCGACGGGTTCCTCGCCGTGCTTGTCCCGCTGTCCCCGAATGTCCAGCTCCAACTGGTCGCATTGCCCGTAGTCGAATTCGTGAAATTCACCGTCAACGCTGCCGTCCCGCTCGTCGGACTGCCTGTGAAATCTGCAACTGGAGCGGGCGGATTGTTGACCGTAATATAACTGACCTTCGTCTCCGTATCAATGCCGTAATGACCGTCATACACCTCCAGACTCACCGTGTAAACGCCCGCTGACTGGTAAATATGATTTGTACTACCATAGCTTGTGCTGCTGCTTGTGCCTCCGTCGCCAAACGTCCAGTGCCAATGGTAAAGGTCGCCGCCGATTGATGTGTCCATAAAAACCACCGTCAGCGGATATGCCCCGCTTCTCGGCGACGCCGTGAAATTCGCATCCACAGGCGGTGCAACACTGGTCACTATGTAATTGCTCATCGTCACGCTGTCGCTGCCCGCAGGGCCATCCACCACCAGTGTAACCGTATATGTGCCGGCTGATTGGTATGTATAGGTCGGGTTCTGTGCCGTGCTTGTCCCGCTGTCCCCGAACGTCCAGCTCCAGCTTGTTATACTGCCGGTAGATGCATCATAAAAATTCACATCCATCGGCGCATAACCGCTTGTCGGTATCGCAGTGAAACCGGCATCGGGCGCCACAGGAGGCCCCACTATAATATAATTCGTTATGGTCTTGGTGTCCGTCCCGTAAGCGTTCGTTGCCGTCAATGAAACCGTATATGTCCCCTGCGAATTATAGGTATGAACGGGGTTCTGCATCGTGCTTGTCCCGCTGTCACCGAAAGTCCAGCTCCATCCGCTCACGTCCGTTCCCGTCGTCCTGTCCGTAAACGATACCATCAGCGGCAGCGGTCCGCTGTTCGGCTCTGCTGTAAAGTCCGCCGTCGGCGGCTGCGGATTGTTCGCTGAAATATAATTGTATCTTGTCTTGGAGTAGTATTCGCTTGTGACGCTGTCCCTTACCTTAAGTGTAACATTATATACTCCGGCCGTACTATATGTTGTTGGCGGAACGTCCGCCTGAGAATTGGAATAATCGAAAACTCCATCCCCGTTGAAGTCCCACTTCCACGTGTCGATACTCCCTATGGATGAATCGGTAAACTGCACCGTCAACGGCACAAGACCCGACGTTACATCCGCCACAAAATTCGGCTCCGGCGGCGGTGAGTTGACCGTAATATAATTTGACCTTGTCTTTATATTGCTCCCGCCGGGACCAGTGACCGTAAGGCTCACCGAATATGTCCCGCCGTTATAGTAAGTGTGCGTCGGGTTCTGATTATTGCTCGTCCCGCTGTCGCCGAACGTCCAGTTCCAGCTCGTTATCGTCCCCGTCGACTGGTCCGTAAAATTCACTACCAGCGGCTTCATTCCGCTCGTCGGTGAACCCACAAAATTCGCAACAGGAGCAGGAACAGTGCTCACCGTAATATAATTCGTCTTCGTGTTTACGTTGCTGCCGCCCGGCCCATTGACCGTCAGGCTCACCGTATACGTCCCGGCATTATTGTAAATGTGACTCGGACTCTGTTGTGTGCTTGTCCCGCTGTCCCCGAATGTCCAGCTCCAGCTCGTAATGTTTCCTGTTGACTGGTCCGTGAAATAAACCGTCAAAGGCTTATATCCGCTCGTCGGAGAACCGCTGAAATTCGCAACAGGCGGCACATAGTCTGTTACTACAATATAATTGGTCTTGGTCTCTATATCGCTCCCGCCGGCTGCCGTTACCGTCAGGCTGACCGTATATGAACCCGAATTATTATAAACATGGCTTGGACTCTGCAATGTGCTCGTCCCACTGTCACCGAACGTCCAGCTCCAGCTTGTTGGATTATTCGTCGACGAATCAGTGAAATTCACCGTCAACGGCTTCACCCCGCTGGTCGGCGAACCGCTAAAGTTCGCAACAGGCGGAGGAGGTGAAAAATCATATTTGCTCACTCCACTACCGCCAGTAGCAAACCAGACTATCGTGGGGCTTTCTGTATCTATACCATTGACATTGTTATTGGCCAGCCCGTTGGTGGTGGTATATACCGTCCACGGTGTCGAGCCTGTGAACTTGCTGACTCCGCTGCCGGTATGGCCTGCCCAAACGGTGCCATCCGAAGCAACATCGATGGATGCAGTATCGTTTTCTCCAAGACCCTGAGCAATCAGATAGGTCGTCCAGCTTGAGCCGTTGAACTTGTTTACTCCGCCGGCTGTTCCAAACCACTTGTCGCCATTGGGAGCTACGGCAACAGCCTTGACACTATTATTGGCTAAACCCTGTGCGGTTGTATAATTCGTCCAGGTCGTGCCGTCATACTTGCTGACGCCGTAGAGCGTTGCAAACCACTTGTTTCCCGAACCATCAACCGCCGCGTCAAGTACTCGAATCCCCGCCAAGCCGCTGTTGGTCGTGTTATACGTTGTCCAGCTTGAGCCGTCAAACTTGCAGGCGCCCTTATCGTAAGTGCCGACCCATATCACTGTGCCTTCAGTGGCAACTGTCAGGCAGTTGTTGCCGGCTATACCGCTGTTGGCTATGGTATATTTCGTCCAGCTTGTGCCGTTGTACATACTGGCGCCTGTGCCGGTTGCTACCCATTTGTTACCTGAAGAGTCAAAATCAGCGTGATTAACGGTGTTGCCTGCCAGACCCGCTGCGGTCGTATACTTTGTCCAGGTTGTCCCGTCATACTTGGCCAGACCCCCGCCATTGGTGCCAAACCACTTGACACCGCCTGAATCGACTGTTGAGCTGCTAACGGTATTGTTGCCGATAGCACCTCCTGTGTTGGAGTTGTTGTAGGTCGTCCAGCTCTCGGCATAAACCGCCGATACGCCGGCCATTACAATAACCAGCGCAGCTACAATTGATAAAAATCTTCCGCACTTCATGTTTTTCCCTATTATTTTGTTAAAACGATTTTTGTCGTGAACTTACTTCTAAAATCCTGCCCCCCTTCTATATCTTTTTTTGGAGTCTTGTGTGCTTAAAAATATATGGCTTGACCAGCTTAAACGAATCTTTTGACTTGACACTCCAACCTCCTTTGTCCGCAAACAACACAATGATAACGAAAATGCCGGTTATATCGTAGGATAATTTAGGCATACTATCTTAACTTTATATCAGTTTACCTATCTTCTAATATCAAGTCAAGTGCTTTTTTAACTTTTTTTTAAAATTTTTTAGCTTTTTCCTAATATTTTTTAACCTTTTCACCATCATTTCCTGCTCTTTTTAAACCATTTTTGCACAAATTTCCCATTTCTGGCAAACGATAATCTGGGTAATTTGCACTTTTTGCAACCCCATAGACGTGAATAGAAACTGTCGCTAAAGGCTTGTATTAAAAAAAGTTATGTCAAAAAGTTGTGCCAAATCTACTTTTTATTAACTGGCGGCAGTTTAAGCAGCGGCCTCTTGGTAATTTCATCATATTTGGCCATCTCGTCCGCCGCAACTGCTTGTCCCGTATAGACATGCGGCGAAAGAAATATTACCAGCTCGGAATTCTTCATTACTATATCTGTTCTCTTAAACAGCAGCCCCAGCAGCGGTATATCTCCGATTATCGGCACCTGCTTTACTTCCTTGGTCTTTTCCTGCCGTCTTAGTCCACCCAGTATAACAACCTGGCCGTTTTTCAATAAAAGGTCGCTCTTCGCCCTTCTGGTATCAACTATCGGCACATTGGCACTATTTCGCCCTGTCTCGACATTCTGCTCCGCATCCACATTAAGCAAAATATTGTTCTCATCAACCAATATGGTGCTTACTTTCATTTTGATGCCGACTTCCTTAAACTGTGTGGAGGTAATGGCCGCTGAGCCTCCGCCCCCACCTGAGGTCTGGGTCACTTCCTGGTATGGCACCTCCTCCACCGCTTCTATTGTCGCAGATTGTCCGCTTACCATCATAACTCTGGGACTGGCAAGAATCTCAACATTTCTTTTTTCCTGTATCAGATGAACGACGTTACGGATAGTTCCGCTTATAACGCTGAAGTCGCCGCCGGTGCCGGTGGTATTAAATGCAGTTGCGCTCCCGATAGTTGTTGGATCTTCAATAGTCGAGCCAAGCCTTATTCCCGCACTTGTCAAATTCTGCCGGTATGCTATATCATAATTCTTATCCGAAAGTATATCCCAGTTAATACCTATCTCAGAATCATCACTAAGCTGAACATCGAGAATAACCACCTCAACCATAACCTGCTGCGGTGTTATATCAGCTTTTTTGACTTCAGTGATAATTCTGGGAAGGGTTTCATTTGTATCGCAAATAATCAGCGTATTGCTTTTGCCATCTACCGATATACGGCCGTATTTGGAAGACAAGGCATCAACCACGCTTTTAAGGTTCTTGGCATCGAGAAACTTCAGCGTTACAGATTCGACAAAAAGTTCTGGTTCCTTTTCCTGCTCCGCCTCGCCGGATGCAGCAGGCGAACTAATCCTCATCGCTTCAGGTCTTTTCTCGGGAGTAATCTGGGCAAAGGGGTTTTCTCTGCCGATATCAAGCCTAATCAACTGCTTATCCTCGGCCGGCTGCGCATCGGAACAGACCAGAACCATAATAAAAATTAAGAAACAAAAATACCTGATATATATCGATTTAACCATTGGGATTCTCCTCGCTTTCCCTTATCACATAAACCGTGACGGCCATATCACATTTCAACAGGTCTGAGTCATCATCCACTAACTTGATACTTATCGAACTTATCTGCACCCGCTCCGAACGCTCCTGCAATCTATTCATTACCTTAATTATATTTCTATAAGTGCCTCCGATACTCAGCGTCGCACGACGCGCAATTATTCCGCTGACCTCGCTTGAACCTCCTGCCTTGGACGACTGATAGACCGGTGGAAGATTCAACGAATACATGGTGCATTTTATACTTTCCGCCATATTCTGGATACCGCCGAAAAACTCGTCCGCACCATTTGGGTCCAACAGGTTCGTATTAAACTGTTCGAATTTTTTCTGCAATCCGGACAAATTCTCTTTAGCTTTCTGCACGTTTTTATGCACCATTTGGCTTTTTTTGGCAAGTTCCGCCGTTACGGTCTCATATCTCTGGGCCGCCATAAGATAGCCTGTATGAGGCCTTATAACCCAGTTATAGAAGGCCACTAACCCTATCAGGATAATCGCCGCTATCAAAATATGTTTCGAAGAAACGTTCGACTTTATCCATTGCTCAACCATCGGTTTTCGCCTTTCTAATGTACCAACAGGCAGCTTATAGAATACTTCACCATATCCGCCGACCTTTCATCTTTTTTGGTTTCAACAAGTGAAGCGGATTTTATGAGCTTGCAGCTATTAAGCATCCCGACAAAAAGATTGACATCATCGTACGATAAAGCCCGGCCTTCAAGCACCATCTTTGAATTGTCGACACAGCCAAGACTTGTTATCTGTATCATTTTCGGCACTACAACCCTGATATCCTCAAGCAACCTTCCCCACTTCAGCAGTGAACTCGTGCCGACAACGTTATTTATCGTCTTGAGATTGGCGGTAATGCCGGTAACCCGTTTATCCAGAGTTCTTTTCTCGTTCAGCAATGATTGCATGTTTAACTGGAGCGCCGCCTGTTTTTTTGCCACCAGTTCTTCATTTATTCTCTTTGTTTTCATACTGTAAAAAAAGACGCCGATAATCATCAAAAAGAGTATCGCTGCCACTGTATTGGCAACTATCAAGGTATGCTTTCTGACAGATTTTACGTTGGCAGCCTCCTGCGGAAGCATATTTATATTCAGACCGGATTGCTGAATATTCAATAATTTCATTGCCAGACCCGCCGCAACAGCAGAAGGCTTGTCGGCGCCGGCGGCCTCCGCCACTGGCGTATCAAGATAGGCATCCTCGAACGTCTTGATTTCCAGTTGAATCCCTTCGGTATTGGTCCACAGCAATTTTGCCTTTTCTTTTATGGTATCAGCACAAACATCCGCAACAAGCGTTACATCCCAGTTGTCCCTCTTATCAAGAATATCAGCTTCGTAGAACCTGATTACCGCATAAATCTCATCGGCCAGCCATTCAAAATATTTGTCGGACTTCGCCAAATCGGTTTCTATCTGTTTTGTCCTGACGAAATCGAGGGTCTGGTTTCTAAACACACACAGCGTAAGCGTCCCTTCATAAACTATTGCGAACAGGATGTTGCGGTCGAATTTCTGGTTGATTTTCTTTGCGTAACAGGCCCTGATATAGGCCACCACCGCCGGCTCGCAGGCATCTATATTCAGACCCGCCTCGTTGAGAGCTTTGGCCGAACCGGTGATCTTCTGACTGTCCGTGGCGACCACAAATACACGACGAACTCCCTGTTTGTCCGGTGATTTCATCACGCAAAAATCTATCGCAACCTGGTTCATCGGAAGTATCGCATAATGTTTCACCTCGCCCTGCACAAACTGCCTTATATTGCTGGGGATATTCTTAGGCAAATCGAGGATTTGCATCAGCACAGGGTTGGCAACCAGCGACAGGACTGTACGATGAGTAAGTATTTTATTTCTGGCCTTCAGCTCCTTTATCGCCTTGGCCAAAATCGCCGCATCTTCTATGTTACCCTTTCTTATCGCTCCTTCCGGAACGGGCCCGCTGACGGCCTTGAGCAGCTTGACGCCGCTTTTGTCGCTTTTCAGCAGCGCCAGATTTATCCGGCCGCCGGAAATATCTATCCCCAGCGCTGTGTTACTGCCAAATATCATTCGTTTATCCTCAATCTGTCAACTCTTATTATATGGGGACTGGTGGTTCCGATTGTTATTTCAGCCTTAACTCTGGTCTTATAGCCGTGCGAAGTAGTGCCTGTCGATACGATATTCGGGTCGGGGTTTGCGCCTTCGACTGTAACGGTATATGTCCCGCCGTTAAAAGCCTCGTTGGAAAAACCGGCGCTCCAGTTAGGGTCATTTCGTATCTCATAAAAAGCATCGTTCAGGCCGGCCTCCGCAGTGGCCATCGCTTCGACGGCAAAAATCTGGTTTCGCATAATCTGTATCTCTTCCGTATCAATCTCGAGCATCCCTATGACCAGCGCAGAGAGCATCAATATGAGAAAAATCGTCACCAAAAAAACCGTGCCTTTATTGCGCCGTTTAATTTCCATACGCATAACTAAGTCATTATTACCTGCTCGCTGCTTTTAGTCCGTTAGCGCAAAATACTTGCGCTAACGCTTGTTTTTTCGGCATAAAACGGGCGTGCCGTTATAAACCGCAGAATCGGAAAGCAGAAAAAATGAGAAGTGAGAAATAACCGGCAAATCCAAACCGGCAACGTTAAAGTGCGTTCATTATCGGACGCCACAGACTAACTTCAAGGTGAAATACCAATGCTTTCAGATGCGTCCTATAACAGTATTATGGTTCTATAGGCCCGGAGCTTTCCTCGTCGCCGCCAAGATATATTTCAAATATATTTGCATAAATATATGTGCCTGAACCATTGTAAAGACAAATGAAGTGTTGGGAGTCTATCTGTGTCGCCAGTGAAGGCGTGGCACAAGTGTCGGTGAAATGTATGGTATCCTGCCAAAGGGAAAGCGTCCAAGTATTGGCATCCACCACCAAAATACCGGCTGCTCCGTCATCGCCATAACTTTCCCAGGCGCAAAGATATTCTGTGGAATTTACCTTGCTAAGTTCGGGCGTCCAGCCGGAATCGACATCGTATTCGACATCATAATTAAACACTACCGCCGCCTTCGTAATCGCCCAGGTAGAGGTATTAACGTTTAAAACAACGGCATAACCATCATTTTGGTTGCCTTCATAAGCGCATAGATACTTCGTCGAATTTATCTGTATCAATGCCGGATTTAAACCGTTGGCAGTATCGTATTCAAAAGCTGTCCCCTTTGTAATCGCCCACGTGCCGGTGTTTACGATGAGAATGACGGCAAAACCATCGTTGCCGCTTCCGCCGTAAGCGCACAGATAATGAGTCGAATCCACCTGCGCCAAAGCAGGGGTCATTCCGTCCGAGGTATCGTATTCAAAATATGTCCCCTTGGTAATCGCCCAGGTGGTTGTATTTACCTCCAGAATAATTGCATAGCCGTCGCCCGCATCGCCTTTGTAGGCACAAAGATAGTGTGTGGCATCCACCTGTATCAGGGCCGGGTTGTATCCACTCTTGTCTGCTCCGTTAACATAAGTAGTGTATTCGGTAACCGCACTTGCCCTTTTGACTTTCCAGGTGGAGCGATTTACCTCAAGCACTACCGCATAGCCCCTGTTGCTGACACTGGACTTTCTAAAGGCACAAAGATAATGGTTGGGGTCTATCCGCACCACTGTCTGGTCATAGCAGTTGGCTGGGTCGAACTCGCAGGGGTCGTTTAGGGAAGCACTCCAGTCCGTATTATTTACCGTCAGGACACGGGCATAGCCGTCATCGCCTTCGCCGCGGTATGCGTACAAATAATGAGTTGAATCTATCTGGACCACAGCGGGAGCCGTCATAGTATCGCCCAGCAAAGTTTCGGCTTCGCCATCTTCTGCTTCATAAAGCCCCACACCTCTGGTCGCATCGCTAAACTTTGTCCGAAGATAGACCGTGGTTTCAAACTCCTTCTCGTGACCGGCCTTTGTAGGATGTGTCATTGTTACATTTACTTTCACCACACGGGTAGTAGCTACCGCATTGGGGTCAGCGTAATTTAACGGCGTATTAAAATCGTTGCCGTCATAGCAGGTATATCTGATGCTTGTGTAATTACCTGCCAGCCAGTGGGTGGCGCCTTCAAGACCGTATGTTATGCAACTGTTTCCCCATGTGTATTCCATCGAGTTTCCATCGTTGGCGACAAATACTATATGATTGTTCGGGTCGCAGGGGTCGCCAACCTCGGTTATCTGGGCGGCCTCCGCAAGATTGCGGGTATAATGGTCTATAAGCACCCTGCCGCTCTGAAGCACCTCTGTATCAGCCTCCTTCGAGTCCCAACCCTTTCGCACAACGTAAAATATCGGCACTATGGCTAAAAAAATGACGACCATCATAGCCATTGCTAATACCGTCTCTATAAGAGTCAGACCCCGCCTACGCTGAAACAGCTTCGGCGGGCAGGCCGCAGAAGACCGATTTTTACTTTTCCAAAATAATCTCATTTTTTATCACCTTTTCGCAATATAAGTGGCCAGCGAAACCTTAATTTCATCGTCTGAAAGACTGCTGCTGTTATCAGTATCATAGCCCACCGAAACCGTTATGGTTCTCAAATTCGGGTCCCGGTTGTCCTCCACTTTGCCAAGATAGTGACCACTGATAACGTAAGAGGAATTGGCAAAGTTTGAGCTGTAAGAATAAACAGAGCGGGCCTTTATGTCATCCAGCTTGGCCTGGGCGTATACAAGACTCATTGTCTTCTGCTCTACCATAATGGTATGCGAATGGACCGTTGTCAGACCCTTAAGAATTGGAATTATTGCTATAACCAGCAATGCAGAAGCAATGATAACTTCAACAAGAGTTAGTCCATGAAACTTTCTCCTGTTGCAACCGCAAGTATTAGAAACTATCTCAAAACTGTCACCCTGAGCGAAGCGAAGGGTCTGGCCATCAGAAATACGAGATTCTTCGCTGCGCTCAGAATGACAAATTACTCTTTGAGATAATCTCTTAATCTGCAATGTTAATTTTCCGACCATCTTACCCTGCCTGTAGTATCAAGAACGAATATCGTATAACTTTTCCCCTCCGCAGAAACAACTGTCTGACTGCTGCTTCCGGTTTTCAAATTCCCCAGCGTGCTGAAATCATACTTGCTGCCGACCGTGCAGCTAACCGCAGGGTCAATCGTAAACGTCTCCACCGTTTTACTGGTCTTGAGATTCAATATCTTGTAGCTGGTGTACGGCGAAGGGGCTATCATCCTCAGGCCATAACCATCGGAATTGGTCGCCGCATTGACGATAGCCATCGTGCGGGTCAGACGAAGGTCGGTAATAAGTTTCTTGGTCGCTACGCCTGCCTTCAGCTTGGAGATGGTCGAGAATCTCATCCTCGGCACGGCGATTGTGACAAATATGCCGACAAGCAAAACAACCATTATAGACTCGGCAAGTGTAAATCCTTTTTTGAACATACGCAACCTGCACCAAATACAGGAGGAATGGCCGCAGCTAACCGCGGCCATTCCGCTATTTTTCCCCTACTTAACACTTACGCTGCGAATTTCCTAAGGAACAACATGGTCGCACGTCGCCCTGTTGTTGGCACCGAGACTGTAGTCTCCGGCTAGCGGACAAATAGGCGATCCTTCCGGGAAATAATTAGCATCAGCGAGAAGATTGACAAGGGTCGGATAACTACCCTGTTCCGCGAAGTACACCTCCATCTGTGAGTCAATCACGTCAATGTTGGTTGCACAGGTGTTCACCTTGGCGGTAGTGGCGCTGGTGGATATCCTCGGAATTGCAAGCGCTGCAAGGGCTCCCAGAATAATCACCACTATCAGCAACTCTATCAGCGTAATACCTTTCCTCTTACTCATTTTTTGCTCCTTTTCAAATTTCCTATAAACCTTCAAATAAAAACTCCCGTTCTATACCTGAACCGCTTTTTTACTTTCGGCATAAAATGCCTGTCACTTTTGCAACTTTGCGAAATAATCTCAAACTTCAGTTGGCTCCCATAATAACCGTCCTTTTTTGGCCGTACTTATAAACCCACCTCATCACACACAAGAGGAATGGCCTCTCCGATTATCAGAGCGGCCATTCCTGTATCTTTCCCCTGTCTAAACCTACGCCGCCAGTCTTTTAGTGGTTGCACGTCGCCCTGTTTCGGGCGTTCAGACTGTAAGTCGCAGCCGGGTTCACCGCACAAACAGGCGTTCCATCCGGAAAATAATTAGCATCAGCGAAAAGATTGACAATGGTCGGATAACTACCGTGCTCCGCAAAGTATATCTCCATCTGTGAGTTAATTATGTCAACATTGGTTGCACACGTGTTCGCCTTGGCAGTGGTGGCGCTGCTGGATATCCTCGGAATCGCAAGTGCTGCAAGGGCGCCGAGGATAATCACCACTAACAGCAATTCAATCAGCGTAATACCTTTTTTTCTATCCCCCTTCGCCTTCTTTTCCATTATTAACCTTTCAAATAACACCCCCTGCCTTAATATTTCATACCTCAAACGTTTTTTTGATTTTCGGCATAAAATGCCTGCCACTTTTGCATCTTTGCCAAATAATCCGGTCTATTTCAGATGGCTCATATAATCGAACATCGGCAAATATACACCGATAAGGACTACACCGACTATGCCTCCCATAATAACCGTCAGGGTCGGCTCCAGCTTCACTATCAGGGCATTCACCATCATTTCTATGTCCTTATCAAGAAAGTCGACTCCTTTGTTGAGCATATCCGATAACATACCGGCCTCTTCCCCCGAAGCGGCTAATTGGATTATCATAGGAGGGAATATGCCGTGTTTTTTCAGCGAGCTCGCAACAGGATTGCCTGCTTCTATCGACTGCTGCAAATCTTTGGCTATACTGTAGATTTTCGAATTATTGGTAACAATGCTCGCAACTTCCAACGCCCTCACAAGCGGCACACCTGCACCCACAAGCATAGCGAATGTCCGGATAAAATTAGAAACCGCAACCGCCCTGTTGAGCTTTGCGAACACAGGTATCTTGAACTTAAAACTGTCCCAGGCGGTCCTGACATAAGGGGATTTCCAGTATCTCCTTAATAATAAAATCGCACCTGCAATGATTATCAAAATCGCCCACCAATAATGCCTGGCCACATCGCTTGTATCGACGAGAATCTGTGTAAGCAGAGGCAAAGGCACTCGCAACTGCTTATATAATTTTGTGAATACCGGAATAACAAACGTCATTAAAGAGGCTACAACAATAAAACACATAATGGCAACTATAATTGGATAAATAAAAGCAGACCGCACCTTCTGTCTTACCGCTCCCTGCTTCTCCAGGTATATGGCGCTTAATTCGAGGGTGCTGGACAGTTTTCCGCTCGACTCACCCGCTTCCAGCATCCCCAGGAAAAAGTCAGAGAATATTGCTCTGTATTTCTCAAAAGCGGCTCTCAGTGTCGAACCCCTCTCTATGCTTTGTCTGACATCTGAAATTATGTCTTTGAAAGCTTCATTTTCGGTCTGTTCTTCTATTGCCTCGAGACATTTTGCAATCGGCAGCCCCGCCGCACACATACCCGCAAAATTATAGGCAAAAACCGTAATTTCATTTCTCTTTATCTTCCTGACCCTTTTTGCCGCCGTTTTTTTGCGCTTGGCGCCCAGAAGTTTATAGCCCAGTTTCGCCAGCTCTTCCTGCAGCATCTCAACGCTGTCGACATCAATGTAAGTGCCGACTAACTTGACGCCGTTTTCATCTTTTGCCGTATACTCGAAAACCGCCATTATTCTATCCTCATATCTACAAGACGCCGTAACTCATCTATCGTCGTTGTGCCGTTAAGTACCTCGTCCTCGCTGCTTCGCCGAAGCGTTCTCATCCCTTCGTTTACAGCCTGCTGCTTGATAGCATCGTCGCCGGCGTTTTCCACTATCATTTTGCCGATTTTGTGTGACACGCATAATATTTCATATATGGCTTTTCGACCCCGGTATCCCGTATGATAGCAGTTGTTACAGCCCTGACTCCGGTAAAACTGAACATTTTTATTCTGTTCTGAAAGCGACAATAATTGCCCAACATCTTCCGGGGACGGCGAATACGGCTGCTTGCAGTCCTTGCAGGTTACACGAACAAGTCTTTGAGCCGCCGCTCCCAGAAGCGCAGAGGCTACGAGAAACGGCTGCACCCCAAGATTAATCAGACGCGATACCGCTCCCGCCGCATCATTCGTATGCAACGTGCTTAACACCAGATGGCCGGTCAACGCCGCACTTATGGCTATCTCGGCGGTCTCATAGTCGCGTATCTCGCCCACAAGTATTATGTCAGGGTCTTGACGCAATATGCTGCGCAGCGCAGATGCAAAACTCATTTCCTTCACCTTGACTTGAACCTGTGTAATGCCTTCAAGACAATATTCAACAGGGTCCTCAACCGTAACTATATTCCTTTCAGGACTGTTGAGCATCTGCAATAACGAATACAGCGTTGTGGTTTTACCGCATCCTGTGGGGCCGGTCAGCAAAATCATCCCATACGGATTGGCGGCAAGCGCCCTGAATTTCTGGTTGTCCGCAGGTGAAGTTACCACCGAATCGAGCGACCAGGTCTTCATACTTTCATCGAGGATTCTGATAACTACCTTTTCACCTCTTACCGATGGCAGCGATGAAATCCTCAGGTCGTAATTGCTGTTATTGTGCTTCAAGGTAATATGCCCGTCCTGCGGAAGCCGTTTCTCGGCAATATCCATATCAGCCAGGACCTTGATGTGTGACACCACTTCCCGCTGAACCGATGATGGTATCTTTATTGCGTCACGCAAAAGCCCGTCAATGCGGTAACGAACCTTCGTATCGGGCTGCTGAGGGTCGATATGTACGTCACTTGCCCGCACGTCGATAGCTCCCGTTATAATCGAGGAAACCAGTTTGGTTATGGGGTCATCGGAATTTCGATGTGATTTGTCCGAAATATCGGTCTTGACAGACTCATCTTTGCTGACATCCTGTTTCAGCCGCATCGAGGCAATTGCCTGCCGCGTAACATTCTGCACGTCAAAATGGTATCTGATGGCCTGCTTGATGGCATTTGGCGTCGCAGCCAGAGGAACGACCTTGCAGCCGGTCCTCATCTCTATCTGGTCGCTGACGGTCAGGTTCAGCGGCGAGCTCATCGCCACAAGCAATTTGCCGTCTTCCTTTCTTACCGGTATCATATTATGCTGGTTGACCATCTCGTATGTCACCATATGAGCTACTAACGGGTCCACCATGTCCGGCGAAAGGTTTATAAATTCTATGCTGTTGCTTACGGCGATTATCCGCGCAAGCCGGTCTTCATCGACCAGTTCGTTTTTCCTGAGAATATTTACCAGGCTCTGGCCGCTCGACTTCTGCTGCTCCAGAACTTTTTCAAGAGATGCCTGGTCGAGAATATTCTCTTTGAGAATGTATGCAATTATATCGTCCTGTTTCTGCATAATCAGTCTGCTAAGGTTATGTTATTTCTATTGGCTGTAGACGGTATAAAAATCGACATTGAAGACGCCGGACTTAATGAGAAAAAATATCAACGTAACATATCACGCCCGATAATCAAAAATCCGCAAAATGTCGGAAATGAATGGTCTGATAACCGAACTTACCCCTGACAACAGACCAGAAATACCCCAATTATTTAAGTATACACGAGGTTTTCCACTAATACAAATCCATATTTGAGTCGATAAAAGCTGCAAACTCGTTCTGTCTGCAAAAAGCCGAAAGGCTTGCATAGAAAGTCTAAAAAGAGGCAGGAGCGGATGTTAGGTTTATTTAAGTCAAAAAAGAAAACCGACCAGGTCAAGATTCTCATAATCGATGACGAGACCGACCTGGTCAGCACGATAGAATATCGTCTCAAATGCTACAACTACAGCGTAATCACCGCTGTCAACGGCAAAGAAGGGTTGGAAAAGGCAATCAGCGAAAAACCGGACCTTATTCTGCTCGATATCGATATGCCGGTAATGAACGGCCATCAAATGCTCGAACAGGTCAGAAATCATCCGGAAATAAAAGATATTCCGGTAATAATGATAACCGCATTGTGCGAGGCAAAAGATATTGCCACTGCTTCCTCTTATGGCATTTCGGACTATGTTACAAAGCCTTTTGACTTTACTGAGCTTATGGAAAAAATCACAAGGGCCCTGGAGAACCCCAAAGGGGGGTAACAAAAAATGCCTGAAAAACCCGAACATGAAAAAAACCCGGAATCATCCCCGCCGATGAGAATACTCATAATCGAAGATGACCTTGTGGATAGAACCCTGCTCCAAAGAATGCTGGCCCAGACTGAGCTTCCTATTGCCGAGATACAATATGCTGAATCTCTCGGCGCTGCTCTGGAACTGCTGGACAAAAATCACTTCGATATAGTTCTGCTCGACTTAAATCTTCCCGACAGCAGCGGCATTGACACCTTAATTAAACTGAACGAAAAACATCCCGGTGTGGCAAATATCGTCGTTACAGGCGAATCGAGCGAGGGACTCGGCCTGAAAACCGTCTCTCGCGGCGCACAGGAATATCTGGCAAAAGGAAAATTCAATATATACTCGCTTAGCAAATCGATTTACTACGCCATCGAACGCAAAAAAATAGAAAATAAACTGCATCTGGCCGAGGAAAAATACCGCAAAATATTCGAAAACTCAGCCGTCGCAATCACAGTGGTCGACGAGCAAAATCGCCTGACCTCCTGGAACAAATTCACAGAAAGCCTTCTGGGAATGAGCGAAGAGGATTTGCTGCTTCGTCCCGTAAATTCACTCTATCCCGATGAAGAGTGGGAGAAAATAAGAAACCTCAACATCAGGAAAAAAGGCCTGCAGCACCATTTCGAAACCAAAATGCTCAGGAAAAACGGCGAGATAATCGACGTCGATGTCTCGATAACAGTCCTCAAAGATTTCGAAGACAGGGTAACAGGCTCGATAGGAGTCGTTACCGACATCACCGTCCGCAAAAAAGCCGAAGAAAAACTTAAAGAGACAATGGAAATAAAATCGCAGTTCATCTCTACAGTCTCACACGAGCTGCGAACGCCTCTGGCCTCTATGAAAGAGGCAGTCGCCATCGTCCTCGACGGAACCGCCGGCAAAATAAACGATGAGCAGAAAAGCTTCCTCAACATCGCAAAAAGAAACATAGACAGGCTCGCAAGGCTGATTGACGATGTCCTCGACTTCCAGAAACTTGATTACGGCAAAATGAAATTCGATATGCAGGAAAATGATGTAGGCGAAGTTGTCAGGGACGCCTGCAACACAATGGTCTCGCTGGCGAAGAAAAACAAACTGGATTTTACCCTCGAACTTGAGGATAACCTGCCCAGGGTCGTATTCGACAGCGACAGAATCACGCAAATCCTGACAAATCTGGTCGGCAACTCAATCAAATTCACGCCGGAAAAGAGGGCTGTTTCCGTCAACGTTCGACGGCAGGCCGACGAGCTGGCCATACAAATTAAAGACACCGGCGTGGGGATACCCAAAGACGCCCTTCCGAGAATATTCGATGTGTTTTACTGCATCCATCGGCCCGGCGAGAAAATCCCCGGCACAGGTCTTGGGCTTGCCATTGTCAAAAAAATTGTGATGATGCACGGCGGCAGAATCGAGGTCGAAAGCGAAGAGGGCAAAGGCTCGACCTTTACCGTCTTTCTGCCTCTAACATCCAGACCCGCACCAAAAGAATTGTCTGAAAAATCGGACGAACTGCTGGAAAACACTGTCGCCGGCAAAAGCCCCGCAGGCAAATAACCGCAACTGCTATAAATCAATCTTGCATTTGCGATAAGCTTGCGGCAGATTTACCTGAACCTTTGCGCGAACATCCGCATAAAGATTATTGCCGTACGAGTCCATAGCAACAATCAGAGGGCCAAAATCTTTCACCCTGAATTTGTAAATCGCCTCCGGATGAAGGTGCGGCCAATAAACTTCCTCAACCTCTTCTATCTGCGTCGTCTCTAAAGCAGCAGCCCCGCCGACAATCGCAAGATAGCAGGCGCCGAACCGCTTCATCGCATCGAGACTGCCCTGATAAAGGCCCGACTTGCCGATAATCGCACGCACGCCGTAATTTTCCATCAGCGCCGGGCTGAACCTGTCCATCCTCGTGCTGGTGGTCGTCCCCACAATAATCGTTTCCCACTTGTCGCCGACCTTTTTCAGACTCGGCGCAGTATGCAGAATCGGAAAACCTGCCAAACTAACCGGCGGCTCATTGTGCTGGTCAAAAATGTAAATCATTGTCTTGTCCCGCATACCGAAAATATGGCCGTTGATTGTGACAATGTCACGCACTTTAAGAGACCGCATCGTCTTCTCATCGAACGGCGTTTTCAAAACGTATGATGCCATTATATGACTCCGTCAGAAACCGTATTCAACTTTACCGTTTGCCCATATTTTGGCCCTGGCTCGTCTGGCAGGCCAGCACTGCGTATTGACCGCCACGGGATTCTGCGTAATATGGGTATACGCCCATTCAATATGCACGGCAAGCGTTGATATGTCCCCGCCCAGACCCATCGGCCCGCTGCCAAGACCGTTTATCGCGTCCTCCAGCTCCTCTTCCAGCTCGGCAAATAACGGGTCAGGGTTTCTGCTCCCCGCCGGACGGGCTATCGCCTTCTTCGCCAGCCACGTAACCAGGTCCGCCGTCCCGCCTATACCGACGCCGATAATCCCCGGCGGACACGGATTACTGCCCGATGCAACAACGCTGTCGATAACAAATTTTTTCACCGCAGCCAGACCGTCGGCAGGAATAAACATCTTCATCGTGCTCATATTCTCAGAACCGGAACCCTTTGGTATCATAAGTATATTAAGACAGTCGCTGTCAGGATTAAATTCCCAGTGGATAACGGGCAATCCCTCCCCGACGCTTGTCTGGGGGTTCTCACGAGTCACAGGGTGTGTGGAACTGCCCCGGAACGGGTATTCGAGCGTTGCCCTCTTGGCTCCCTCATAGAGTGCCGTCTTTACCTTCGCTCCATCGACAGGAAATTTACTCCCGATTTCCACCATATATATCGGCAGCCCCGTGTCCTGGCAGATAAGCATATCCTCCTTGTCGGCCACCTCTACATTTTTGAGAATCGTTTCAAAAATCGTTTTCGCAGAAGGATTGCTTTCCTTTTCGTATGCACGTTTCAGCACTTCCCTGACATCCGGCGGCAGTATCTTCAACGCACGGATATAAAGCTCCTTCGCAACGTCCTCTACAAGTTTGTAATCAAATTTACTCATTGATATTTAACTGTTCGCAAAACTTTCTCGCAGCATTGCGCAATATCCTGAAGGTACATTACTTCGTCACGCAACATTGATAAGCTCCTGCTGAATCGCGAGTCGAATTTGTGGCCGAAGTGCCTTATCTGTTACAAGGTCAACCTTGGTTCCCAAAAGCTCTTCAAGATAGAACTTCAAGTCCATAAAAAGGTCGAAGGTCGCCTTTTTGTTGAAAACCACGAGTATATCTACATCGCTCTTGCCTTTCGCCTGATTGCGGGCAACAGAACCGAATATCGAAAGCATTTCCACCGAAAACTGCTTTCGTATCTCATCGAAATGGTCTGTCAGTTTTTTCAAAACCGTTCGCTTGCTCATAGCAGTTCTCTTTTGCTTTTATTTTGCTTTTCCTATCCGCTATCCGCTATCCGCTACACGCTATAATCCGCCGGCGCATTCACCGACTTGTGATATTTCTCCCAGTCCTTTTTTCGCAATATACCAATGGTATCGCCTCTCAGCCCCGCCCGCAGCGCCGCCACCGCAACAGCATCCTTCGGCTGAACGTTGCCTATATTGGCCTTCGGGCCGTATTTCATATAAATCGACTGCTGCTGACTCTTCTCCGGCGCCTCAATCATAGTCTTGTCCATTCCGACCGCGTTGAGAATTGCATCCAGTTCCGTAAAATCAATCTCGCCGCCCTTGCCCATTACGCCGATACCCTTGCCCGACTCGCGCGACTCAATAATCACCATTTCAGAACCGTTTTCTAAGTCCTGCTTCATAAGCTCAACCCGTTTTTCGAGCGTAATCAATTCATCCTTTTTCGGGTCTTTCTTGCCGACCTCCGATATGACCGTAAATTTGCTGTCAACGCACATCTTTATAATGTCCCCTCTGTCCTCATCGGGGACATAGATTGTGCCGTCCGAAAACTCCAGGTGTGTAAAACCGAGCGACTTTGCATATTTCAAATAGCCCTGCAGCTCCTTCTTTGAATACCCCCCCGCCTGGAGTATCGCCACCTCCGTCAGAGTCCCGCCAATCATTGGAGCAATGCCTGCATCTTTATAAACCTTGATTTTCTTTTTCAGCACGTCTTCTTTATAAAGTGCACCCGTCCCAAAGGTGATTTTCACAATATCAACAATACCCGCAACCAGGCTCACCCAGTCCTTTGCCCCTGCCGGCCCAAATTCCTTTTCTATTATCATAATTACGCCGTTCTCTTCCGGCACGCTCACAAACTTCTTAAACGCCCTTGCCATTTACTTCTCCTTTTTACTTTTTGCTTTTTGCTTTACCAAAACTCCGTCCCAGCAACTGCGCGAACCGCCGACCACCTTAGCCACCCGACTTACGTGGTTAAGCAGCTTATCCACCGCCGAAAACCGCTTTCCCATAAGAACAGGCTCATCAAAACCTTCCAGCGGTATCATATCATACAGCAGCACGTTATTCGCAATCTTGTCGCTGATATTATCGAACAGCGCCTTTCTCGCAACCCTCGTATTCTTCACATCAGTCACAATATTTTCATCCCGCCCTTCCTCGATGTGCGGCAGGATTATCGTTATCCCCACCTTCTTTATCGAATCAAACTTCGTCTCTAACTTTTCCAAATCAATCGCTATCTTCTTTCCCCATTCATCCGCAGCCTCCGGCAGTTTCAGTTTTAGCTTCTTTGTAATCGCCGGATAACTGTATTTCAGATTCCCGATTCTCACATTGTCAACCAGCGACCCCTTATAAAGTGTCAGCCCGTTCACGAACGAAAAATGCGTCATCTCCGTCGCGAAAAGTTTCAGTCCAAGCTCAAGCCCTTTTAATATCAGGCAGGTCTTCCCGCTCCCTGCCCCGCCCGGCCCGATATACATCTGGTTGGTCTTTTCATCATAAAGGGCGCAGGCGTGAAAACTGTAAACATCGTAGTGTTTCTCAAGAAACATCAGCACATACCGGAACAGAAGCCCCTCATTGCCGAAAATCGTATACCGCAAATCCGAAGTCTCCTCCGTCGCCTTCAGCACCGCCCCGGTAAGAAATATCCTCTTGTCCTCAACCGTAATATCAAATGGCGTTCCCGGCTCATCGAGCATAATAATATAAAAATCGAGGCCTTCGCTGTATTTTATTTCCTCGACCTTATGAAAATCCGTCAGCAGCGACTCGTAATAAACGCCAAAATAAAGCTCATCCAGAAGCTTTTTCTCATTCGTAACAACCCCGAACGTCGCCTTCAATATCCTGAACGCCTTTTTAATCATAAACAGTCAATCCACCTAAAAAACTTAAAGACAAGTATTATATTCATTTGGTGCTGCTATTGGCAACACTTTTATCTGGGTAAAAGCAGGTAACAAACTGCCGCAACCGTCGCCGCACCTACAAGATTCGGCACAAATCCCTCACGCACCATCGTGCGGACAGAGATGTATCCGGTGCCATAAATAATCATATTGGACATCGTGCTTATAGGCATCATAAACGCCATACTGATACTCATAGCCGCCGGCATCATCAGCAGAATCGGGTTTATCCCCGCCGATTTGCTCGCCGCAGCCAATAGTGGCATCAGCAGCGCAGCCATCGCCGTATGGTTCATCATATTCGTTATAAACCCCGCCCCGAAAGCCACAGCAGTAACCATTGCAAACACCGGCCAGTTGCTATGACCCGCCAGAGCGGCGCCTATGGAATTGCTCAAACCCGATGTATCGAATGCCGCCGCTATCGTAATGCTACCCCCGACCATCAGCAGCAGTCCCCACGGTATATTCGATGCCGTCTTCCAGTCCAGCAGCCTCCCGCCCTGCCCGTTCGGCCACAGGAACATCGCCATCACCGAGACCAGCGCTACAGTGCTGTCACCGGCTCCCTTGGCCCCGAACCATCCCGACCAGCCGCCGTATGGCTCTTCACGGAACATCCAACCTAAAGCCGTCAATATAAACACAACGAGCACACGCCGTTCTTCAGACCGCCACGGCCCAAGTTCAGGCAATTTTATCGCCCTGCTTTTTCCCAGTCTCCGCGTCAGCCACAACCAGGCTATGGGAGTTACAATCGCAACTACAGGAACACCCACCTTCATCCATCCGATAAAACTAAGACTTCTGCCAACCGCCTTTTCATAAGCGCCCATAAATATGATATTCGGAGGCGTGCCGACAGGCGTCCCTATCCCGCCTATATTGACGCCGAAAACCAGCGCCAGCATCAAAGGAACTGCCATCGCTTTTCTCTCGTTATCTTCAAGCTGCTCTATCACCGCTATCACAACCGGCAGCAGCATAAGCGTTACCGCCGTATTGGAAACCCACATACTCAGCACAACTGCCGCCAGCATAAATCCCAGAATAAGCCGCCGACCGCCCTTGCCGCCCACCGCATATACCATCCCAAGAGCCAGCCGCTTATGCGCACCGCTTTTCTCCAGCGCCTGCGCAATCATAAATCCGCCTATAAAAAGCATCACCATCTCGTGACCGTAACCGGCCGCAGCCTGCTTGGCATTAAGAACACCTGTCAGAGGAAAAACCGCAAATGGTATTATCGAGGTCGCTTCTATCGGCAGCGGCTCAAATATCCACCATACCGCACACCACGTCGTTACCGCCGCCGCCCAGCACGCAGGCGATTTCAATCCTACCGCAGCCAGCACAAACCACATCACCGCCGCCGCAACCGGCCCCGCCCACATCGCCAATAACTTATTCGCCGCCTTCTTCTCAGCCATAACCTTTCCTCAACCGCTCACAATTAAACCTTTATAAAAACAGGCAAAAGAAAATAACAAACAACCGCAACTACAATCGCACCGATTAAATTTATAAAAAATCCCTCACGAACCATATCACGCACAGATATTTGCCCCGCGCTGTAAACAATGGCGTTCGGCGGTGTCCCTATCGGCAGCATAAATGCAAAACTGATACTGATGACCGTCGGAATCATCAGCATCGTCGGCTCGACCCCTGCCGCCTTCGCCGCCGCACCGAGTAGAGGCATCAGCAGTGCCGCCATCGCCGTATTGCTCATTATATTTGTGAGAAACCCCGCGCTCAATGTCAATGCCACCATCATCGCCAGCATCGGCCAACTGCTTATCACCGCCAGCGAACCCCCAATGGCCTTGCTTAACCCCGAAACCTCGAACGCCTCTGCAATCGTCAGTCCCCCGCCGAACAAAAGCAATATGTCCCACGGTATAGCCATCGCCGTTTTCAAATCCAGCAGTCTCCCCCCGTTTCCGTCAGGCCACACAAACAGCAATATTACAGCTATAAGCGCAACCGTGCTGTCCCCCACAATCCCTTTGGCGTGTATCAATCCTGTCCATCCGCCGCAAGGCTCTCCTCTGAATATCCACCCAAGTGCTGCTAATGCAAATATTGTCATCACTCGCCGTTCTTCTGCCCGCCACGGCCCAAGTGTCGGAATCTTGACCGCCTTGGCCTCCCCAAGTCGTCTCACCAACCACAGCCACGCCACAAAAAACATAATCACCATAATAGGCACGCCGATTTTCATCCACTCGAAGAAACCAAACTCTTTTCCGGTAATCCTGCTATATACCCCGATAAATATCATATTGGGCGGCGTCCCTATCGGCGTCCCTATACCCCCGATGCTCGCTCCGTAACATAGCGCCAGCATCAATGGTATCGCCAGTTTCTTCTTTTCGTCCTCGTCCGCCTGCTTAAGCACCGCCGCCGCTATCGGCAGCAAAATCAGCGTAGTTGTTGTGTTGGATATCCACATACTTATCACAGCCGCCGCCAGCAGAAAACCAAGCACCAATCGCCGCCCCCCTTTGCCGCCGACAGCTCTTACCATACCCAGCGCAAGCCGCCGATGTGCCCCGCTTTTCTCCAGCCCCTGCGCAAGCATAAACCCGCCCATAAACAGCAGTATCACCGTATCGCCATAGCCCTTTGCGACCTGGCTGTGGTCCAGCACGCCCGCCAGCGGAAATATTGCAAACGGCAGTATCGACGTCGCCACTATCGGCACAGGCTCGAATATCCACCACACCGCGCACCACACAGTAATCGCCGCCGTCCAGCACGCAGGAAGCCTCAATCCCTTCGCCGCCAGCAAAAGCCATATCGCCGCCGCCAAAACAGGCCCCGCCCCCATTGCCAATGCTCTGCTTACAGATTTGCCTTTAGACACAAAAAACTCCTGATAAAACCTGGTTATGGTAACTAACGCCGGCTTAATAAGCAATAATCTTTCACAACAGAATCTTGCCGAACAACCCCCGTTAATGGTAAAATCCGTAATCCGACTGTCATCCGAAAATTGAGGTAGTATATGCAAATGAAACTACGGTTCCTCGGCGCCGCCGGCAATGTTACCGGCTCACGCCATCTCCTCGAAGCAAACGGCGCTCGCCTGCTGGTCGATTGCGGCCTCTATCAGGAACGAGACCTCCGCGAAAGAAACTGGGAGCCTTTTCCCGTCCCGCCGGCATCTATAAACGCCGTGCTTTTGACCCACGCTCACCTCGACCATTGCGGCCTGCTGCCAAAACTCGTCCGCGAAGGCTTCAAAGGAAAAATCTACTGCACCGCCGCAACCGCTGAAATCACAAAAATCATCCTCCTCGACTCCGCAAAACTGTTGGAAGAAGACGCCGAACACAAACTCAAAAGACATAAGAAAGAAGGCCGAACCGGCCCTTATCCCGTCCTCCCGCTCTATACAACCGAAGACGCCGAGACCTGTTTCCCGCTTTTTGAACCCGTCCAATATAAACAGCCCATAGAAATCGACAGCTCCGTTGAAGCCGCCTTCTACGATGCAGGCCACGTCCTCGGCTCTTCAATTATAAAAGTAAAAGCGAATTATGACGGAGAAGAAAGAACCGTCCTCTTTTCCGGCGATATCGGCAGACCAGACAAACCCTTCGTATGCGACCCAACCGTCTTTGAAAAAGCCGACTACGTCCTCGTCGAATCAACCTACGGCGACAGAATTCACCACGACACTCAAAACATCGAACAGTTAATCGCCGATGCGATAAACTCCGCAAAAAAAGCCGGCGGCAACATCATCGTCCCCAGCTTCGCCCTCGAACGCTCTCAGGAACTTCTCTATTACATCAACGAGCTCCTCCTCAAAAACCAGATACCACACCTGATGGTCTTCCTCGACAGCCCGATGGCCACCAAAATCACCGAGGTCTTCAAAAATCATCCCGAACTGTTTTGCGAGAAAACAGCCGAGTTCATCAAACGCCACAACTCGCCCTTCACACTCCCAGGCCTGAAAATGGTCGAGACAGCCGATGAATCTAAGGCCATCAACCACATAAAAGGGACAGTTATGGTCATCGCAGGCTCCGGTATGTGCACCGGCGGCAGAATCAAACACCACCTCGTCAATAATATCTCCCGCCGCGAAAGCACTATAATGTTTGTCGGCTACCAGGCCATTGGCACACTCGGCAGACAAATCGTCGACGGCAATAAAACCGTCAGAATACTCGGACAGGAATATCCGGTAAGGGCCAGAATAGTCCGCATCAACGGCTTCTCGGCCCACGCAGATAGAGACGAGCTTTTCAACTGGCTTACAAAACTCAAAACCCCGCCAAGAGGCATCTTCGTCATTCACGGCGAACTTGAAAGTGCGAACAACTTCGCCGGCTTTGTCCGCAAAAAAACCGGCTGGAACATAACCGTCCCCAATTATCAGGACGAAATTATACTGAATTAGTCACAATGAAAATAAACAGACCTAAAATCGTTGTGGTCGGCAGTTCCAATATAGACCTTGTGGTAAAATCCCCGCGAATACCCGCAACAGGAGAAACCATTCTGGGCGGAAACTTCATAATGACCCCGGGCGGCAAAGGCGCAAACCAGGCCGTCGCCGCCGCCAAACTCGGCGCACAAGTCTGTTTCATCTGTAAATTAGGTAACGACATATTCGGCGCACACTCGCTCAACAGCCTTAAAAAACAAGGCGTTAACCTCAAATATGTCACTCAAACCGGCAATGCCTCGTCAGGAGTGGCTTTAATCGCCGTCGACAAAAACGGCAATAATGCAATCGTGGTGGCCCCGGGAGCAAATCAATTGCTTACGCCGCAGGACGTCAAACAGGCTTCCTCGGACATCGCTTCTGCCGGCGCCGTAGTCGCCCAGCTCGAAATTTCCCTGGAAACAGTCGAGTCCGCCGCAAAATTGGCCAATAAATTCAACGTCCCTTTCATCCTGGACCCCGCGCCGGCCCAAAAACTCCCGCCCGAACTCCTTAAAATAACAGATGTGATAAAACCTAACGAAACAGAAGCCCAAATCCTTACCGGCATAAAAATAACAAACGAAAAAACCGCTCGCAAAGCAGCACAAAGTTTATTGCAAAGCGGCGTAAAGACCGTTATTCTGACTATGGGCAAAAAAGGCTGCCTCCTGGCTAATAGCAGGATGAACAAATACATACCCGCCCAAAAAGTAAAACCGCTCGACTCCACAGCAGCAGGTGACGCCTTCACCGGCGCCCTTGCTTTTTGCATCGCTCAGGGCCGGCCAATCCTCGATTCAGCCCTGTTCGCCAACTATGTGGCCGCCCTCTCCGTCACCAAAATGGGTGCGCAGTCCTCTATGCCCACCCTTAACGCCGTAAAAAATTTCATCAAATCAGGGAGATTACTATGAATAAACTTACCATAGCAGTTCTCTTGTCACTACTCATAATTCCAGCCGCCTGCAAACAACGCGGCCCCGCCAAACCCAAAATCGCCCTTGTTATGAAGTCACTCGCAAACGAATTCTTCAAAACAATGGAGGAAGGCGCAAAGTCGCATCAAAGGCAGCACCCCGCCGACTATGACCTTACCGCAGTCGGCATAAAAGATGAACAGGATGTGGCAAAGCAAATCGACCTCGTTGAACTGATGATTGCCCAGAAGGCCGATGCCATAGTAATCGCCCCCGCCGATTCAAAGGCCATTGTCCCGATATGCAAAAAGGCAATGGATGCCGGCATTATAGTCGTCAACATCGATAACAAGTTCGATACCGCTGTCCTCGAAGACAAGTCCGCCAAAATCCCCTTTGTCGGCCCCGACAACCGCAAAGGCGCAAAACTTGCCGGCGAATACCTCGCTGCCAGACTCAAACAAGGGGACAAGGTCGCCGTTCTCGAAGGCGCTCCCAATGCCTTCAATGGAATCCAGCGAAAACTCGGCTTCGAGGACGCTATGAAAACAGCCGATATGGAAATTGTCGGCTCGCAGACCGCTTACTGGGAAACAGACAAGGCTAATCAATTGGCCTCCGCATTGATTACCGAACACCCCGACCTAAAGGCCATCCTCTGCGCCAACGACAGTATGGCACTCGGTGCTGTCGCCGCAATCAAGGCCTCCGGTAAATCGGATATCCTGGTCGTTGGCTTCGACAACATCCTCGCCGCACAGAAACTCCTTAAAGAAAGGAAAATGTTCTGCACCGTCGACCAGCACGCAGACAAACTCGCTATATATGGTATTGAATATGCCCTTGAAATGTTGAAGAAAAAAACTACTCCCTCGGATAAAGAGACCCCGGTCGACCTTATCACTGCGGAAAACCTTAAATGATGGATGCAGCGTCCGAAATACTCTTTAAAGCCTCCGGCATAAATAAATCCTTCCCCGCTGTGCAGGCGTTATCGGAGGTTGATTTCGACTTAAAGGCGGGCGAGGTCCACGCCCTCCTCGGCGAAAACGGCGCCGGCAAAAGCACCCTCACTCGCATTATAGGAGGCATCGAAAAACTCGATTCAGGCCGAATGTCACTCGCAGGCCATCCCTACATACCCAAAAACAGAACAGACGCCGAATCGCTCGGCATTCGAATGGTAATGCAGGAGCTGAACCTCATTGCAAACCTCACCGTCGCAGAAAATATCTTCATCGAGAACCTGCCCGCCAGGTTCGGCATAATCGACTATAACAGGCTCAATTGCTCCGCAAAAGAACTTATGGACAAGGTGGGCCTCGCAGACATCGACCCCTCCACACCCGTAAAACTCCTCGGCATCGGCCAACAGCAGATGGTCGAAATCGCCGCAGGCCTCTCTCGACAATGCCGAATACTCGCTTTGGATGAACCAACAGCCTCCCTCACTGACAGCGAAATAGAGCTTCTCTTTGCCCAAATCACGAAACTCAAAAATAGCGGTGTTGGCATTATCTATATTTCACACCGCATCGAAGAAGTCGCCCGAATAGCTGACCGTATCACCATCCTTAGGGACGGTAGGCTCATCGCAACACAACCCGCAAACCAGTTGAGCATCAGTGACATCATCCGCCTGATGATTGGCCGTGACTTGAAGCACGAGCAGTTGCGCCGCACCCAAACAGTCGGCCAAACCGCCCTTCGCGTCGCAGGTCTCACCAGCGGCAGCAAAGTAAAAAACGTCACCTTTGAAGTCCGCCGCGGCGAAATCCTCGGCGTCGCAGGCCTGATGGGCTCAGGCCGAACAGAAACTATGAGAACATTATTCGGCGCTGACCCCGCCGACTGCGGCGAAATATATCTCGGCTCGTCACCCAAACCTGCCAAAATCCGAAAACCCTCCGACGCCGTCCGCAACAGAATGGCTTTCCTTACCGAGAACCGAAAAGAACAGGGACTTCTCCTGACTCAGCCTGTCCGCTGCAATATCTCGCTGACAAAACTCAGTGACATCAGCAGGCTCGGCTGGATAAACATATCCCAGGAAAAACGCCTCGCAGATAAATATATTGACGCCCTCTTGATTCGCTGCTCATCCGCCGACCAGGCCGTTGACCAGTTGAGCGGCGGCAACCAGCAGAAGGTCGTCATCGCCAAATGGCTCTTCAGCGACCCCGATATTCTCATCTTCGACGAGCCCACGCGAGGCATCGATGTCGGCGCTAAATTCGAGATATACCGTATGCTCGCGGAACTCGCAGAAAAAGGAAAAGCCGTCATAATGGTCTCCTCCGACCTAAAGGAGCTTATGTCCCTCTGCGACTGCATTATGGTAATGTCCGCAGGCCGCCTCGCCGCAACCTTCAGCCGAAACCAGTGGAGTGAGGAAAAAATTATGTCCGCCGCCTTCAGCCAATACCTAAACACATCAAAGAAAGAAACCGGTGCCAAAAATGTTGAATAAAAAAATATCAGACATTCGTGCCTCCCTCGCAGACTATTTCGGTATGGCAGTCGCCCTTGCCATCCTGCTAATCATATTCGGCCTCTCCGCAAGAAATTTCTTTACCCTCACAACCTTCAGGACTATTGCCAATCAGATTCCCGACATCACCATCGTCGCCGTGGGGATGACCTTTGTCCTGATAATCGCCGGAATAGATTTGTCGGTAGGCTCGGTTATGGCCCTCTCCGGCGCCGTTCTCGGCGTTGCTCTGGTCGAATTTAACCTTCCGCTTCCGGTCGCTATCGCCGCCTGCATCGCAACCGGCGTCCTCTGTGGCGCCGCCAACGCCTTCGTAATCATTCGCTGGAAGCTCCCCTCCTTCATCGTAACACTGGGTATGCTCGAAATCGCTCGAGGCGCAGCCTATCTCGTCACCCAGTCCAGGACAATCTACATCGGCAGCCCCATCGAAGTCATCACCGACACCTCCGTCCTCGGCCTGTCGCTCCCCTTTATTATCGCCGTCCTGATTGTCGCCGCAGGCCAGGCGGTGCTTTCCCGCACCGTCTTTGGCCGTTATATGATAGCAATCGGCACAAACGAAGAGGCCGTCCGCCTCTCTGGAATCGACCCCCGCCCCGTCAAGCTCTCCGTCTTCATCCTGTGCAGCCTCTTGACCTCTTTCGCCGCCGTCATACAAACCGCCAGAATGTCATCAGCAAACCCAAACACCGGCTATGGCCTCGAACTTCAGGCCATCGCAGCCGTCGTCATCGGCGGAACAAGCCTTATGGGCGGCAGAGGCTCCGTCATAAGTTCCTTCTTCGGTGTCCTCATCATCGCCGTATTAGGCACAGGCCTTGCGCAAATCGGCGCGCAGGAATCCACAAAGCGCCTCATTACAGGCTGCGTCATCATCGCCGCCGTCATCATCGACCAGTACCGCTCCCGTCTCCGCAAACCCCGTGTTTAGCGCTCGCCGGTTTAGCCTTCGTAGCCGCTTCGGCGAAGTAGGCCACGGCGACCCTCTCATTCCTGTAGAAACAGGAATCCAGTTCTTTTATTTACTGTGTAATACCAATTGTATTTAATTAATGCGCCTATAGGCAAATAGCCGATATAGTTCATGGTAGTCATTTGATAATATTTTAGCATGGAGGCTATTATGAACGTTAAAACACATCACACATTAAAAGAA